>OGCO01000112.1_pt1 | contig 128280 bp, 162 predicted proteins | sample 1570171 | NCBI WGS metagenome assembly OGCO01 (sample SAMEA4370583, study PRJEB24528) | human gut metagenome
CAAAATATGTGTCATACAAAGATATTAAAGCACTTATGGCAGATTTAAAGCGTGTTTATGCAGCGATAGATGAGGATACCGCATTACAAGAATTAGACCGATTTGATGAAATATGGGGAGGAAAATACCCAAAAATCGCTGATAACTGGCGAGATAAATGGGTTCATTTATCCACATATTTCAAGTATCCCCAAGCAGTGCGTACACTTATCTACACAACCAATACGATAGAAGGATTCAATCGTCAACTTAGAAAAGTGACTAAAAACAAGGGGGTTTTTCCTACAGATGATAGCTTGTTTAAGATGCTGTACCTTGCAATGATGGACATCACGAAAAAATGGACAGGTCGACGTCGTGATTGGGGCGAGATTCATTCTCAGTTGGAGATATTCTTCGCTGATAGAATCAGCTATTGACAAGTGCTGATTTTTCTGATAATGTAAAAGCGGACGGAATTTAATTCCGTCCACTTAAATAAATTTTTCTGCACTATTTTGTATTTACACAAAACTTGAAGAATACTCAGTTAATATTTAATTTTGTCTAAATTTTGGGGTTCACTTCAAAATGTGAACGCTTTTAATTTTTGTCTTATTGGGTAACAACTCTGTGGAATGTCTTTTTACCCTTTTTGATAATCATACCTTCATCTGTAATCATATCTTCCGTAACAACACCGTTTACGTCATTGTATTTTACATCATTGATTGAAAGACCGTTTTGTTGAACAAGACGTCTTGCCTCACCCTTCGACGGCAACAATCCTGTCTTAACAAGCATATCAAGTACACCCATTCCGACAACGTCAGGTATAACGCTTGTCGGCATATCTGCACTTACTCCGCCTTTAGCGAATACTTCTTCTGCTGTTTTCTTAGCTTTTTCAGCCTCTTCTTCACCGTGTACAAGCTTTGTTACTTCATAAGCAAGAATTCTCTTAGCTTCGTTAAGCTCCTTACCTTCCCACTTTTCCATTTTACGAATTTCGTCCATAGGAACGAATGTAAGAAGTTTTAAGCACTTAATAACGTCAGCATCTTGTACGTTTACCCAATACTGATAGAAATCGTACGGAGTAGTCTTTTTAGGGTCAAGCCAAACAGCACCCGATTGTGTCTTACCCATTTTCTTACCTTCACTGTTTGTAAGCAAAGTAAATGTCATACCGTAAACCTGCTTTTGATCCTTACGTCTGCAAAGGTCGATACCGCCAAGAATATTACTCCACTGGTCGTCGCCGCCCAATTCGATTTTACAGTCATACTTACGGTTAAGCATTAAGAAGTCATAGCTCTGCATAAGCATATAGTTAAATTCAAGGAATGAAAGTCCCTTTTCAAGTCTTTGCTTAAAGCATTCGGCAGTAAGCATTTTATTTACTGAGAAACATGAACCGATGTCACGCAAAAATTCCACATAATTAAGGTCTAAAAGCCAATCGGCATTGTTTACCATTATAGCTTTATCGTCCGAGAAATCAATAACTCTTGATAACTGCTGTTTGAAACATTCACAGTTATGGTCAATTATTTCCTTAGTCATCATCTGACGCATATCGGTTCTTCCCGACGGGTCACCGATATGACCTGTACCGCCGCCGACAAGGGCAATCGGTCTGTGTCCGTAATTCTGCATATGTCGCATTACGACCATCTGCAAAAAGTGTCCTACATGAAGGCTGTCTGCTGTTGGGTCAAAGCCAATATAGAACGTAACTTTTTCCTTTCCTAATAATTCTCGTATCTCTTGTTCGTGTGTTGTCTGGGCAATAAGTCCACGCTCCAGCAAAACGTCATATACATTATCTTGCATATTCTTTTCCTCCTTCATTAGTGTATTGCCACGAGTACGGCAATCTGTTACATTATACACCATAAGACAAAGTTTTGCAAGATTTTTTTTTAAATATTGTTTGAACCGAGTAAATTATGATATTTCAGATAATCCTGAGGATTTGTGCTTATAATTCTCTCCACGCGTCCGTCTGTCAATTCAAGTGTCACGTTGTTATACATTTTTAGATGTCTTTGTCTTATTTGAGTATTGTCGAAAAACACAACATCTGTCGGCACTATTGAATAAATCATTTTTTATTTTCTCTCTCCTTTTCTATCAGCTCATACATTTTTTCAAGTGCGTCTTTAAGTCCGCCCATTTCATTTATAAGTCCGTACTCAACCGCCTTTTTTGCAAATAATATACTCCCCACGTCGTTTGCTATTTCATCAGTCGTGAGCATTAACTGTTTAAATTTGTCGTATGATATATTTGAGTTTGAAACAACAAAATCAATTATTCTGTCCTGCATATTCTGAAAATATTGAAATGTCTGCATAACGCCGATTACAACGCCGTTCATTCTGAGCGGATGCACTGTCATAGTTGCGGTCGGTGCAATGAATGAATAATCCGTCGCAACCGCAAGCGGTACACCTATACTGTGTCCGCCGCCCAAAACAAGCGAAACAGTAGGTTTACTCATTCCGGCTATCATTTCAGCTATCGCCAATCCTGCCTCAACGTCACCGCCTACCGTATTTAAAAGCACCATAAGTCCGTCAATTTCCGGATTTTCCTCAATCGCTATAAGCTGCGGCAGAACGTGTTCGTATTTCGTTGTCTTGTTCTGCGGCGGCAATACCATATGCCCCTCAACCTGACCGATTATATTCAGACAATGTATATTACCTCTCGGATTTTTTGTTTCAACACTTCCCAAATCCTCAATATTCCGTCGTTCCTGTTCCGCTATATTGCTTTCTGTATCTGTATCATTTATCACTGTACACACCTCCGTACTATACTTATTATAATGCTTTTGGGTATAATTTATACACATTGCAAATTTTCTGTTATATTATAATTAATGATAATCTATTGTAATATATACTGTTTTGTGTTATAATAAACATTAGTATATTAAGCAAGGGAGTGGATATATATGCCTATAAAGATACCGGACAAACTTCCGGCAACAGCACAGCTCAGAAAAGAAAATATTTTTGTTATGAGTGAAAAAAAGGCTATGCACCAAGATATTCGTCCGCTTAAAATTGTAATAGTGAACTTGATGCCGACTAAAATAGCTACCGAAACACAGCTTTTAAGACTGCTTTCAAATTCACCGTTGCAAATTGAAATAGATTTTCTGCAAATGGATACACACGAATCAAAAAACACACCGTCAGAACATTTGGCAACATTTTATACAACCTTTGATGAAATAAAAGATTCAAAATATGACGGAATGATTATAACAGGTGCGCCTGTTGAAAACCTTGAATATGAAGATGTTGATTATTGGGGCGAGCTTACACGCATAATGGATTGGTCCAAAACTCACGTCACTTCAACATTGCACATATGTTGGGCGGCACTTGCCGGTCTTTACTATCATTACGGCGTGCCGAAGCATCCGTTAAAAGAAAAATGTTCGGGAGTTTTCAAGCACAAGGTGAACAGACGCACGGCAAAGCTTGTACGAGGTTTTGACAATGAATTTTACGCACCGCATTCACGTTTTCAGGAAGTGCGTGCAGAGGATATAAAAAAGGTTAAAGAGCTTGAAATTCTTTGTGATTCAAAAGAGGCGGGCGTGTATATCGTATTTACAAAAGGCGGCAGACGTATTTTTGTAACAGGTCACGCAGAATACGACGCAACAACGTTGCGTGATGAATATTTCAGAGATTTGGACAAAGGTAAAAATCCGATAATACCAAAACACTATTTTCCTAATGACGATCCTACAAAAAAACCGATCGTCCGTTGGCGTTCTCACGCTAATTTGTTATTCTCAAATTGGCTCAATTACTTTGTATATCAAATCACACCTTATGATATTGACAGCATAAACTAAAAAGTCTGACCCTGTGGGTCAGACTTTTTAGTTTATTGATATTATTTAATTTCTTTCAGCATTTAATATAAATTGTACATTCTTAACTTCTATCGAATTAAGATTACTGTCATCATCACTGTAATTATAACTCGGATTAATTGAATACCAAGACTTACCGCTGAAATATTTGCTGTATTCTTCCGTTTGGAATTTACGTCCGTGACGGGCATATATTTCGTTTCTCGCAAGTGCAAGGTCGTGCTTTGACATTCCCTTAATATCATCATTTGTAAGAAGTTTTGTACCCGAATTTGCAAGTATATAGTCCCCTGCATAATTCGTTATACTCGTAATTTCATATACAGTATTTCCGTTATACGTTTCCGACGTCGGTACAGCCGTTATCGTGTAAGGCTTGCCGTTTATCTGTTCCGTTGTACTACCGGCTGAAACAGTTGCGTAATATTTAACATTATTAGTTACAAATGTCATTAAATGTTTTCCAGCGTTTGAGTCATATATAACTTCACCGCCTGTACTTAGCTGTGAAGAAATGTTTGAAGATGAAACTCCGCTGTTTTGCGCAGATGATGTATTTGACGATGAGCCTGTACCGCTTGAACTTGATGTACTTGATGATGAACCGCTTGAACCTTTTCCTTTAGATGATGTACTTGATGAACCTTTTGAAGTATTACTCTTAGATGTTGTGCCGCTTGACGATGTACTTCCGCTCCTTGAGGCTGATGTACCGCTGCCTGTATTACCTGTTGCAGACCACGATTGGCTGTTTGATGATGTACTGTTTTCATCTCTCGGAGATGTTTCCATTGACAACTCAGGTGTCTGTACAGGTTCTTCACTTACCGCAGGTGTTGCAATTACACTCGGTGTTGACACAACTGCCACTGACGGTGCAGGTGTTTCCTCTATTTTGTTTCCGCCGTTGACGTTAGACACAAGATAATACACACCTATTCCGGCAGCTGCAACTGCAAGAGCACAAATTGCACCGATAAGCACAATACGATTACGTCTTTGTCTTTTTCTTTTTTCATTACGGCGACGTTCGATTTCAGACAACTGTTGTTTCTTATCCTCCATCATTTTCTTTACCTGTTCACGACGTCTTCTTTCATTATCATCATAGATTTCATCACCTTCTGAATTTTCTTGTTCTTCAGAATTATCATTTTGTTCATCACCCAAATTTTCATTCAACTCGGCTTGATGTTCCTGATACGCATTTTCTATTTCATCTGTATTAATTACTTTTGTTTCTTCTGCCGCACTTGCATCTTCATTAACTTTTGTACCGCAAAATTCACATTCTTGAGCATCATCCGGTATCTGAGCTCCACATACTTTACATAGCATATATTCTACCCTCCGATTTCAATATTTCATACCTATTCAATTATCATTATATTATGTTCCTCATTTCAAGTCAATATCGTATTGTTTACAATAAAAAGACATTTTACGTCAACCATTTTAATTTTACCCAATTTTCCGAATTTTAACAAAAATAAGGACATCAATTTAGCTATTTGTACGATATGTTAAGCATATTATGTGTAAAGGAGGTTATGAGATATGTTTCTTGGCGGTTTATTTTTTGAATGGATACAGACTGTTTTAATACTTGCCGGATACGTTTCGGGTAATGCGACATTCCCAAAGCCATTAAACAAAAGCGAAGAAAAGAAATATCTTGACTTGTATGCAAAAGGTGATGAAAGTGCAAAAAATGTACTTATCGAACACAATCTCAGACTTGTTGCACACATTGCAAAAAAGTATGCTGACGAAAAAAATCTTGAGGACCTTATATCTATCGGCACGATCGGTCTTATAAAAGGAATAAACACATTCAATCCCGAAAAAAATTCACGTCTTTCCACATATATTTCACGTTGTATTGAGAATGAAGTGCTTATGGTTATGCGTTCGTCAAAGAAACTTCAAAATGAAATTTCCATTGATGAAAGTATCGGCACAGACCGTGAGGGCAACAATATGACTTTTTCGGATATACTGACTTGCGATTCAACAGATATTGCCGACCTCATTTCCGGCAAGCTTGAAGCTCAAAAACTGTACAACGCAATGAAAAAAATATTAGCCCCAACCGAAATAAATATTCTCTGTTGGCGATACGGACTCGGTAATCAGCCGAAGAAAACACAAAAAGAAATTGCCGATATACTCGGCATAAGCCGCAGTTACGTCAGCAGAATAGAGAAAAAATGTCTTGAACGTCTTTTAGACGAATTAAAAGAATAAGGCTCTCCACATACTCGGAGAGCCTTATATATGAGTTCATTTTTCCAGAATCCTAACTGATTTTTTAACATCTGCAAATTTTTAGTCACCAAATGATATACCTATTTCCTTTGCCGCCTCGATAATATCGCTGTCGACAGGGACTTTTTTAAGTTTTCCGGCAACCTCGCCAAGAGGTACAGGAACAATTTTTTCATTCTGCAATGCAACCATAAATCCGTACTGTTCGTTCTTTATGAGTCTTGCGGCAGCCGCACCGAAACGCGTGCAAAGAAATCTGTCATATGCACAAGGGCTTCCGCCTCTTTGGAAGTGTCCCGGAACTGTTACTCTGATTTCATGACCCGTAACTTCCTCAAGTTCCTTTGCAATCTTATAAGATATTGACGGATAAGGCATTGACGCACGAAGTGCTTTTAGCTCTTTCTTCTTCATCTTTGCCTCTTCTTTTGAAATTGCACCCTCTGCAACGGCAAGAATTGAAAATCTCTTTCCGGCTTGTTCTCTCTTTTCGATAACTTTGGCAATTTCGTTAATATCATAAGGAATTTCAGGCAACAGAATTATATCCGCACCGCCTGCAATACCTGCATACAAATTAAGCCAACCTACTTTATGTCCCATTACCTCAACAATAAAAATACGTCCGTGAGAAGTAGCTGTTGTATGAATACAGTCTATTACTTCCGTTGCAATATCAACGGCACTTTGGAAACCGAAAGTCATTTCCGTACCCCAAACGTCATTATCAATCGTCTTTGGCATTGTAACCACATTAAGACCTTCTTCGGAAAGTAAATTAGCCGTTTTGTGTGTGCCGTTACCGCCTAAGATAACAAGACAGTCAAGCCCCATTTTCTTATAATTATCTTTCATTGCCGCAACTTTATCAATGCTGTTTTCATCTTCAATGACACGCATCATCTTAAACGGCTGACGTGATGTACCCAAAATTGTACCGCCTATTGTAAGTATACCGGAAAAATCAGATTGATTCATCTTCTTGTAATCACCGTGGATAAGTCCGGCATAACCGTTTTGAATACCGTAAATTTCAACGTCGTCAATTTCTTCATACAGTCCCTTTGCAACACCTCTGATTGCCGCATTAAGACCTTGACAATCTCCGCCGCTTGTTAAAATACCAATCTTTTTCATCAAATCATCCTCTCATTTTAGTTTTCCGATTACAACTCTGTCATTGTCGTTTAAATCTTTTATCACTTCTGTATCATAAAAGTCGTTTTGCATAAGACCTCTTACAGATTCGCCTTGATTATAGCCAATCTCAAATGCAAGCAGACCGCCTTTTTTCAAAAAATTATGTGCCGTTTCGGTTATACGTCTGTAAAAAACAAGTCCGTCCTCACCGCCGTCCAACGCAATTCTCGGCTCATAGTCCTTAACTTCCGTCTGCAACGTTTCAATAACCGCTTTTTCTATATACGGCGGATTTGATACGACAACATCATACTTTTTTTTCGGATATTCATTTAATATATCCATTTTATACGATTTCACTCTGTCTGACACATTATTTCTTTTAATATTTTTTTCAGCCGTTTCAAGTGCAATATCGCTTATATCAAACAGCTCAACATCTGTATTTTTTTTGTAATGTGCAATACTTATTCCGATACAGCCGCTACCTGTACATATATCGGCTACGATTATTTTCTTATCGCCGATTTTATCAATTACAGTTTCAACAAGAATTTCCGTATCACTTCTCGGTATAAGCACACCCTCCCTGACAAAAAAATCAAGTGACATAAATTCGGTTTCTCCGAGTATATATTGCAGCGGCTCACCTTTTTTACGTCTTTCAATCATTTTATTCATTCTGTAAGTATGTTGAGGCATTACGGGCAATTTGCCGTTTAAAACAAGTCGGGTTCTGTCCATTTCCATAACACTCATAACCATAAGCTCCGCCTCAAACCTTGCATTATCTCCAAGCTGCTTTGCCGTTTCTCTCACAAATTCCGATATTACCATCTGTCGTCCTCTTTATTTTCAGGTATGCACGGTTTCATTGATTCGATTGCAACTTCAATTTGTGATGCGTCCGGTTCTCTTGTTGTAAGTTTTTGCAGCCACAATCCCGGTTTTGAAAGCCATGCTACCCATTTACTTGTACTTCTTCCGGCAAATTTTATAATTTCATATGAAATACCTGCCACTGCCGGCAAAAGTGCAAGACGCATTAAAACACGCAATATAACCATATCAACTCTCGGTAAAAGTGCAAAAAGCAAAATACTTACTATCATAACAAAAAGCAAGAAACTTGTTCCGCATCTCGGATGAAATCTTGTATGCTTTTTTATATTTTCAACAGTAAGTTCTTCCCCAGCCTCATAGCAAGCTATCGTCTTATGTTCCGCACCGTGGTACTGGAATACACGTTTAATGTCTTTCATATTTGAAACAATAGCCAAATATCCTATAAATATCACCATTCTTATTATGCCTTCAAAAAGGCTTGTAAATAAGTGTGAATCTGTAAATGCCGAAATTGGCGGAATAAGTGTACCGATTTTTTCCGCACCTTTCGTAAGAAAAGTAGGAAGTACCATAAACAAAGCAATACTGAATACAAGTGATATTGCGATTGATACATAAATTACTATATCCTTAATTTTGTCGCCAAACTTATCGTCAAGCCACTTGTCAAACTTACTTTCCGTTTCCTCCTCTTCCTCAATATCGACAAATTCCGCACTGAACATAAGTGCTTTCATTCCTATAACAAGGCTGTCTACAAAACTCACGCAACCTCTTATTATAGGCAATCTCCAAAACTTATTTCTTGTTTTTGTTCCGTTTTCCTCGACCTTACATTCAATATCACCGTCAGGCTTTCTCACCGCTACGGCTGTTTTGAAAGGTCCTCTCATCATTACGCCCTCCATAACCGCCTGACCGCCTATTGATGTAATATGTTGCTGTTGTTCTTCTTTACTCATCTATTTTCTCCAATCTGTTTAATATTATCAGCACATACAGTTACAGCATAACCACGTTGTACAGCAATTACAACAATCACTGCAATCGCAACAACCTGCCGAATCTGAGCCGGTACTTGTGGTTGATGTGTATGTTCTGTTTCTGTTCATTACATTGTTTAATGTACTTCTGTATTCAACATTGTTCGGCTCCATCTGTACAGCAGTCTGCAAAAAACTTATAGCTTGGTCATACCAACCGACCTGCATTCTCGCAAGACCCGATAAATAATACCATTCCGCTGTTTTCGGCAATAAGTTAAGCATTTCAAGTGCCTCACGAATTCGTGACTGCGTTATAAGAATACGAACATTTTGAAAACTTGCCTGTCCGCTTGTGTGCGTCTGTGATGTTGAATATCCTCTTGATGACGTACTGTATCCCGTATTAGTCGCGGTACGCTTATTCGTTATCATATCGTAGGCTTTGTTAATTTCTTTCATCTTTTCAGCCGCCAAATCCGCAAGCGGATTATTAATGTATCTGTCGGGATGATATTTTTTCACCAATTCTTTGTACGCTTTTTTTATTGTTTCTTCATCGGCGTTTTCGCTAACGCCCAATACTTCATAAGGATTCATTACTTTCTCCTAAAATACTTTTCTGTTTAGCTTTTAGTGCAATATACATAATATTGTCCAAAACTTCTTTATTTTTGTATATCTCAAGCAAATTATATGCAGACGCCGCATTTTCAAGAGTGAACGTCATTGAGGTATATAAATCCTCTCTAATCGTGTCTTTTATTTCTTGTGCGTTTTTATCCTCATATTTTGCTTTAAAGGTATTGTAATCATTTTTCTTTACGTCTTTTTCCAAATCGTTATACGCGTCAATTATATATATCCATCGCCCTGTATTATAGCCAAGCCAAGCAAGAATACGTTTTTTATCCTTGTCCTCAATAAAATCGGGTGTAAATAATATTTCAAGAATTCTTGCAAAACAATCGGCTGTTTCATCAATTTCTTTGCAGTTATTTTTTTCAAGACGACTCAATTCATCAAGACATTTTCTGATATTTTCATATTCTCTCGGATAATGTTTTTTAGCTTTTCTGACACCGTTTGCAAAAAACAACATACTAAACAACGCTTTTATACTTTTGTCATCGTTCCAATCGTCAAGCAATTTCAAATAAGTAAGTATAACACCCATATCGGCTGCATAATTTAGTGCCGTGTCATTTTCAACACATATATTTTCACGGATAGGATGCAACCCGCATTTTTTATCTTTCATACTTATTTCTTTTTTGCAAACCGAAGATAAAACAATCGCAAGGAATGTTATGTCATAGCTAAGTCCCAGCCTTGCCGATTGCGAACATCTCTTGCCGATAGCCTTACACAATCCGCAATAATATGCTTTAAACGTCTTTAAGCCTTGTTCGCTCAACGCATTTTTGCATACTGTAACGTATCCGAACATTAAAACATTCCTTCCATAATAACATAAGTATATTTAAAGTATATCTCAAATCGCCATAAATTTCAAGGTGTATGATATATTTAAGATAAAATTTTATTTTTTATTCATAATTAAGCATACTTTTATCGTTATTATGAGAAAATAATATTAAAATAATGTGACTGGAGTAATTTAATATGAAACACGAAATGACTAACAAAGAATATAATGAATACGTAAAAACAAAAACACCCAATTCAAAACTTTTTTCAAACTGTTTAAAAGCATTTGTATCGGGCGGAATAATATGCGTAATCGGGCATTTTATTTTAACTATGTTTAAAAAATGGGGACTTGATACAGAAGCCGCAGGCACTGCCACTTCAATCATATTGGTGTTTGCCGGTGCATTGCTTACAGGACTTGATATTTACCCGAAAATCGCTAAATTTGCGGGTGCGGGAACTATTGTACCGATTACCGGATTTGCAAATTCCGTTGTTTCCCCGGCTCTTGAGGCAAAAACCGAAGGTATGGTGCTCGGTGTCGGTGCAAAAATTTTCACAATCGCCGGTCCCGTTATCCTTTACGGTACACTTGCCTCGTTCGTTGCCGGTATTGTGTATTGGATTATAAGTTTGTTTTAAAAAAACAAAAATCTTCTTGAAGAAACAAAATTTACTTCAAGAAGATTTTTTTAATTATTTAAGTTCATATCCGCCGACAGGACGAATTGAAAGAACGTGGCACATATTTTCACCCAACACGTTCTCAATTTTTGTTTTAAATTCATCAAGCATATCAAGCGGAACAAACGCTTGTACAGTTCCGGCAAAGCCACCGCCGTGAACTCTGTACGCGCCTTTGTCGCCAAGTATTTCATCGCACAAAGCCAATGTCAAAGACACTGCTTGATTTTTAGGCATACTTGTTGCGAACACATTTTGCAGATACATATACGACGACTGTCCCGATTTATTTACAAGCTGTTTGAAAAATTCAAAATCATCATTTTTCAAAGCCTTAACTTCTTCCTGCGCACGTTTGTTATCATTAAAGAAATGGATTGCACGAAGTACTGCTCTGTCATTATTAAGTTTTGCACGAATGTTTTTGATATTCGCCATAAACTCATTTTCATCAACTTCACGCAAAAATTTCTTACCGAAAAATCCCGCAACTGCTTTCATATCAGACGGAATTGTCGCATATTCATCAGTTAAATCTGCGTGATCCGCACCCGAATCAATAATGCAAAGAGCGTGATTATGCTTTTTTAAATCAAATTCAACTTTTTCAACTATCGGTTCTTCCGTACTCTTAAAATCAATAGCCACAACCGAGCCGACAGATGATGCCATCTGATCCATAAGTCCGCTTGGTTTATTGTAATAAACATTTTCGGCGAACTGTCCGAATTTTGCAATTTCAATCGGATTTACTTCGTTATTTGCAAAAAGTCCGTTTATAATTGTTCCGACAAGCACTTCAAAAGCCGCTGACGATGAAAGTCCCGAGCCTTTAAGTACATTTGATGTTGTGTACGCGTCAAAGCCTTTAACGTCATAACCCAAATCAACAAATTTTTTAATTACACCTCTTATAAGAGAAATCGCCTTGTCAAATTCCTTTTCTCTTATTTCAAGACTGTCAAGTTCAATCACATCAAGCGGATAGTTTCTTGATTGAATACGAACAGTATTCGTGCCGTTTGGTCGTGCGGCAGATATAACATCAAGATTAACACTTCCGGCAAGTACGCAACCATGTTGGTGGTCTGTGTGATTGCCTCCGATTTCAGTACGTCCCGGAGCGGAGAACAAAGCAATATCGCCGTCTTTACCGAATGTTTCTTCAAAGCCGTTTATAACGTCAATATATCTGTCCGAATACTTTTTCACATCATTTTTATCGCATGAATACAAATATGTAAGCTTATCATCATATTTACCGTTTTTTAGTGCATTTATTGTTTCTTCTATAGAACGCATATAAAACCTCCGTTAAAATGAAAGGTGTAACATTGTTACACCTTTCATTAATTATTTAAAATATTTAATTTTACTCAACCATAAGAAAGTCACTTACAATCTGTTGCATTTCGTCCTTATCGCCTACAAGGTCAAATACAACTGACTTATCTTTCAGTTCATAAAGTGACTTAGGAATTTGCATATTACTCTTTTCAGAAAGTTCCTTCAATAGAGTAAATTCGTCTTTACCGACAACTGCATTGTGATCCTCAAGCGCAATAAGAACACTCTGATTAAACTTGAACGGACTTGCAGTTGATGCAATAATTGTCTTTGTTGTGTCGCCTGTTTGAGCAACATACTTATCGTAAACAGACTTTGCAACGGCAGTGTGAGTATCAATAACATAATCATATTCAGACGCACACTTTTTAATTGTAGCCATTGTTTCTGCATCATCACAGCAACCTGCAGTAAACATTTCCTGCATTTTTGCCTTAACGTCAGCTGAAACTTCATAGCTGCCATTAGTGTTAAGCTCTTTCATCCATTCGCTGACAAGTTTATCGTCACACCCTGTAAGGTCATAAAGAAATCTTTCAAGGTTACTTGAAATAAGAATGTCCATTGACGGTGAGATTGTTGTATGGAAATCTCTGTTCTTATTATAAACACCGGTCTTTATGAAATCTGTCAAAACATTATTTTCATTCGACGCACAAATAAACTTAGCGATTGGCAAGCCCATTTTCTTTGCATAATATGCGGCAAGAATATTACCGAAGTTACCTGTTGGAACGACAACATTAATCTTATCGCCGATTTCAATTTCGTTATTCTTTACAAGCTCTGCATATGATGAGAAATAATATACAATCTGAGGAACAAGTCTGCCCCAGTTGATTGAGTTTGCAGATGAAAGCTTAAATTGATTTCTGTCAAGAAGATTTTTATAATCAGTGTCTGTAAATATCTTCTTAACACCGCTTTGAGCATCGTCAAAGTTACCCTTAACCGCGGCAACACTTACGTTATTACCCTCTTGAGTAACCATTTGAAGCTTTTGAATTTCACTTACACCGTTGTCAGGATAGAATACGATAATTCTTGTGCCTGCAACATCTTTAAAGCCTTCAAGTGCAGCCTTACCTGTATCACCCGATGTTGCAACAAGGATTACGATTTCTTTATCTTCATTAGTCTTTTTCATTGATGTTGTAAGAAGATGAGGAAGAATTTGAAGTGCCATATCCTTAAAAGCACAAGTCGGGCCGTGCCATAATTCAAGGAAATATGTTGTATCGTTAAGTTTATAAACAGGAGCAATGCTCTCTGTTTCAAACTTTTCCTTTGTATATGCACTGTCTATGCACTTTTTAAGTTCTTCTTCTGTGAAGTCAGAAAGGAACTTGCTAAGTACAAAATATGCTCTTTCGTTATATGACTTTGACGCCAAATTTTTAATCTCATCTAAACTAACTGAAGGAAAGCTTTCCGGAACAAAAAGTCCGCCCTCTGCACTAAGTCCTGTTTTTATAGCCTCTGCCGAACTTACAGATATGCTCTTATCCCTCGTACTATGATACTGCATTAATCAAAACCTCCAAATAATTAATCGTGCCTGTACAAATTTTCATACGTTCAATTCATACAGGCACCTTTGTTTTTTCGCGTCTTACGCTAATTTCTTTATGTAATCAGGTGCTGTTTCAGCATCTATGCTTACTGATATTACAAATGTGATTTCAAACTTTTGGCTCATAGTCTCAAGTCTGTTAAGGAATGATTCAAATCCGTCAAGATTGTCTGAGCCGACAATTTTGAAAATACCGTCAACAAAAATGTTTGTAATATCGAAGTCACGGCTTATAATACCGCTGATAAATCCAAGGAATTCATCATATGACTTAATTTCAAACTCTGATGTGTCTGCCATTCTCGCCTTTGACTTTACATCAAAAATATTTCTGTTTGTGTCGTTGCTGATAAAAACAACATTGCCCTTTGCAACCGTTAGAGCGTTGTTCACTTTCTCAATAAGAGCCTTTGTCTTACCGGTGCCTTTTTTTCCAATTAGAAGTTCAACCATGTTAACCTTCCTCCTTTATAATAAATTTTTATTTTCTGAGAGTCGCCCTCTCTGATTTTACTTTAATCTTGCTTCAAGAGCGTCCTTTTCGCTTTCGTAACCCGGCTTACCAAGAAGTGCAAACATATTCTTTTTGTATGCTTCAACACCCGGTTGATCAAAAGGATTTACCCCAAGCAAATATCCTGAAAGACCACAAGCCTTTTCAAAGAAATATACCATTTTACCGAAATTATATGCGTCAAGCGCAGGTACAATAACCGCAAGGTTAGGAACTTGACCGTCTGTATGAGCCAAAGCCGTACCCTGTGCGGCTTTTGAATTTACATAGTCGATAGTCTTGCCTGCAAGGAAATTAAGTCCGTCAATATTATCCTCTGTTGCTTGAATTTCAATATTCTTGCGAGGATTTTCAACAAGCAAAGCTGTTTCAAACAAAATTCTTTGTCCTTCTTGAATGTATTGTCCCATTGAATGTAGGTCACTTGAGAAGTCTGCCGCCGCAGGGAAAATCCCCTTGTTGTCCTTACCTTCACTTTCGCCGTAAAGCTGTTTCCACCATTCGCCGAAATAGTGAAGTGCAGGCTCATAATTAACCATCATTTCAACAGTCTTGCCTTTTCTTGCAAGTGCATTTCTTACAACCGCATATTGATAACATTGGTTTTCTGAAAGATTTGGATTAGCATATTCATCCTGTGCCTCTTTTGCACCCTGCATCATCTTGTCAATATCGATACCTGCCGCTGCAATCGGAAGTAAACCTACTGCAGTAAGAACAGAGTATCTGCCGCCGATGTCGTCAGCGATAACAAATGTTTCGTAACCTTCTTCATCTGCAAGCGACTTCAATGCACCGCGAGCTTTATCTGTTGTTGCATAAATTCTTTCTTTTGCACCTTCCTTGCCGTACTTCTTTTCAAGCAAGTCTTTAAATATTCTGAACGCAATAGCAGGTTCTGTTGTTGTTCCGGATTTTGATATTACGTTTACTGAAATATCTTTACCCTCTACTGTTTCAAGCAAATCAGCCATATATGTCGAACTGATGTTATTTCCGGCAAAGAAAATAGCAGGACCTTTTCTCTTGTCTTTGTCAAGAGCATTATAGAATGAATGTTGTAACATTTCAACAGCCGCTCTTGCACCAAGGTACGAACCGCCTATACCGATTACAACAAGTACATCTGAATCAGAGCGAATCTTTTCAGCCGCTTTTTTAATTCTTGCAAATTCTTCTTTATCATAATCCGTAGGTAAGTTTACCCAACCAAGAAAATCGTTACCTGCACCGGTTTTGTTATGAAGCATATTATGTGCCTCTTTAACATATTCAGCCATATTATCAATCTCATGCTGTCCGACAAACGGAAGTGCTTTTGAATAGTCAAACCTAATATTGCTCATTATATATTGCCTCCTAAATTTCATATAAAACATATTATGTTTTGTTACTTATTATTTTATACTATTTTGCCAAATAAATCAATAGTCATTGTGAAAATAGTTTGTGAATATTTATTTCTTTTTCATTTCAAAATTCTTGTTTTGTTTGGATTTTGTTGTGTAATGCCAAATTGAACGGTACAACATATAGTTATTCTTCGTCGTACGTTTCAAGAAAACTGTGTTTCACACCGTCAATTTTGTACGCAACAATCGCCTCTAAACTGACGTTTTCAACACTTTTAAATATATTCCCCTCAACGTACGGATTTACCTGTTTCAACGTTTTTATAAGTTCTTTTATTTCAACTCTCTTTGAACGGTTTTCTTCGTTATTACACGTTGTACAAGTATCCGTAAACTTGCAGGCACATTGTATAAAATGCAAATCATTATATCGACACCACGATTTTATATCCTGCTCACGAATTAAATAAAGCGGTCGTATAAGTTCCATTCCCTCATAGTTTGTGCTGTGAAGTTTCGGCATCATTGTTTGCACCTGTCCCGAATACAGCATTCCCATTAATATCGTTTCAATTACATCGTCATAGTGATGTCCCAACACAATTTTATTACAGCCCATATCCTTTGCGAATTTATACAAATATCCCCTTCTCATTCTTGCACACAAATAACAAGGCGACTTTTCAACATTATAAACCGACTCAAATATATCGGATTCATAAATAGTTATAGGGATATTCAATTTCCTTGCATTTTCCTCTATAACCTTACGGTTTTCAGGACTGTAACCGGGGTCCATAACCAAGAATTTCACTTCAAATTCAAATTTATTGTGAAGTTTAAGTTCCTGAAAAAGTTTTGCCATAAGCATTGAGTCTTTTCCGCCCGATATACAGACCGCAATCTTGTCGCCTTCTTTAACCAAATCATAAGTATTAATTGCTTTTGCAAACATACGCCAAATTTTTTTACGGAATTTTTTTCTTATACTTTGTTCAACATCACGACTTATGCTCTCGGCCTCTTTTCGCTTTATCGAATCCAACAGCCATGCAGTATATCCGCCCTCAAGGCTCACCGCGTCAACGCCTTTTTCTCTTAGCCGCTCCGCAACGTCTATGCTGATTTTACCTATTCTGCAACAAACAATCAGTTTTTTGGATAAATCAACCTTTTCGCTTGTTTCTATCTCATCTGTCGGAACATAAACCGCTCCCGGCATTTCGTCTTTTTGAACTTCTTCTTTGTCACGAATATCTATAATTTGATATGTGTCTTTATCTAATTTATTCAATTCTTCTATTGTTATACTCATAATTATTTCCTATCCCCAAATATATTTCCTATTATTTCAGTAGGCATAATTTTATAACAAATTTGTCGATTTGTCAAATACCAAAAAGCAGAGTCATATCTTATGACTCTGCTTTTGTTTTATATCGTTTCCGCAAATTTCTTTGTATAATCTTCAAGTTCGGCAAGTTTTTCGTCTGACGGATTGAATATACAACCGAACGGCTTTTCAAAAGGCTTTAGTTTAAGCAATTCAAGATGATTATACACCAGCTGAATACCTTCACCGCCCCAGCCGTATGAGCCGAATACAAAGCAAGGCTTATTTTTCATATTAACAAGGTCAATCGAAGAAATAATATCCCATACAGGCTTTACCGCATTTCTGTTGATTGTTGGTGTACCGAATACAAGTGCGTCCGCACTGTGAAGTGCCGTTATCATTTCGTCGTTGATTTCGGCAACATCATATTCTTTAACATCAAAATCGCACGAATTAAGCGTTTTTGCAATAGTGTCTGCCATTTTCTTTGTATATCCGTAAGCCGACGCATAGAATATTGCGACTGTTTTTTTCTCTGTAACTTTCGGCGCACTCCAAGCAGAATACTTTTTAACAGCTTCTGCTATATATTTTTTAAGTACAGGTCCGTGACTGTTACAAACCATTTCAATATCAAGTGCCGACAACTTTTCAAGTGCCTTGACAACAAAAGCATTAAACGGCGATACAATGCAGTCATAATAAACTTTCATCGCCTTTTCATACTTATCGTAGTAAATTATATCCTCGTCAACAACTGCGTCCTCACAATAGTGTGCACCAAATACGTCACAGCTGAAAAGTGTCTTTTCACTTTCAAGATATGTCACCATAGTATCAGGCCAATGCAAATTAGGAACTATACAGAATTTCAATACCTTTCCGTCACCCAAATCAAGCTCTGCACCGTCTTTTGCAATATGCTCCTTAAAAGTCATATTTGTTATTTCTTTTAGATTTCTTATAGCCGCAATACTGCCCACAACTTCAATGTCCGGATTTAATTCAAGTATCTTCTTGACACTTCCCGAATGGTCAGGCTCTGTATGATTGCATATCAAATAATCAATCTCAGAAACAGGCATTATTTCTTCGATATTTGAAATATACGAATCAAGTAACTTTTCGTGTGCTGTTTCTATAAGTGCCGTCTTTTCACCCTTTACAAGATACGCATTATATGTCGTACCGTATTCCGTTTCCATAAAAATATCAAATGTTCTTAGTGTAGGGTCTTTCACTCCCACATAAAAAATATTATTCTTTAATTCAAGCATTTTTTATCATTCCTTTCACCGTTAATGCTATTTACAAACAATAGATACCCAATCTTTTCTTTGCTTGATTGAATTTATATCAAAGCCGCATTTTTCAAGTGCCGCTTTAACGTCGTCAACTCTGTCCTCGATTATTCCCGAAGTAATAAACACGCCGCCTTTTTTCATATATTCACGCGCTTTTGGAGCAAGTGCTATAATGACATCTGCAACAATATTTGCCACAACAACGTCATATTCATTTTTGGCAATTTCATTTTGCAATTCTGTATTTGTAATTATATCTCCGGCTTTAACCGTATATTTCGATATGTCGACATCATTCATGCCTGCGTTCTGATATGCAATATCAACCGCATTCGGGTCAATATCAACCGCAAACGCACTGTCTGCACCCAACAACAATGATATAATCGACAAAATACCGCTGCCGCAGCCCAAATCAAGCACTTTAACGCCCGGTTTTATGTATTTTTCAAGTGTTTCGATACAAAGCTGTGTTGTATAGTGTCCGCCTGTACCGAAACTCATACCCGGATTTATATTGAATACAATTCTGTCGGTATTATCTTTAAGTTCTTCCCATTCAGGCTTGATAAGAATTTTTTCGCCTACTTCCAACGGGTGAAAATACTTTTTCCAGTTATTCGCCCAGTCTTCTTCCTTCATATTGTCAATATGAATTTCAAGTCTGCCGAACTCATTTTCATCGTCAAGCTGTTTCATTTCGGCAACAGTATTTCTGATTGCCATAAGCATTTCATGACCTGCCGCATTATCGCTGACATAGGCGATTACCTCCGTTTCGCCCTCTTTTTCCTTAATCAGCTCATCATCGACATAATCCCAATACTGTTTATTGTTTTCAAGAAAATCTTTAAAATCTTTTTCGTCCTCAATTTCAAGACCTGTTATCCCAAGCTGATACAGTCTTCCGCTCAAAGGCTCAATACCCTCTGATGTCGTAAATATAGATACTTTAATCCAATCCATAATATCCTCCGTGTTTATAAAATCATTTGCAAAAAGCAATACACTCTCGGTATTGCTTTTTTAGTTATTAATCAAGAAAATCTTTTAATTTCTTACTTCTGCTCGGGTGACGAAGTTTTCTTAGTGCCTTTGCCTCAATCTGTCTTATTCTTTCTCTTGTTACGTCAAATTCCTTACCTACTTCTTCAAGCGTTCTTGCACGTCCGTCGTCAAGACCGAAACGAAGTCTTAAAACTTTCGCCTCTCTTTCAGACAATGTTTCCAAAACCGCTCCAAGCTGTTCCTTTAGAAGTACAAAACTTGCCGCCTCTGACGGTGCAGGTGCGTCCTCATCCGGAATAAAATCGCCAAGATGGCTGTCCTCTTCTTCGCCGATAGGAGTTTCAAGCGAAACAGGCTCTTGTGAAATCTTTGAAATTTCACGCACTTTATCAACAGGCATATTTAGTTCTTTTGCAAGTTCTTCCGGCGTAGGTTCACGGCCAAGTTCCTGTACAAGCTGTCTTGAAACCCTTACAAGTTTGTTGATGGTTTCAACCATATGAACAGGTATTCTGATTGTACGCGCTTGATCCGCAATGGCTCTTGTGATAGCTTGTCTTATCCACCATGTCGCATATGTTGAGAATTTATAGCCCTTTGTATAGTCAAACTTATCAACAGCCTTAATAAGACCGAGATTACCCTCTTGAATAAGGTCAAGGAAAAGCATACCGCGACCGACATAACGCTTTGCTATACTTACAACAAGACGCAAGTTAGCCTCTGCCAAGCTTTTCTTTGCTTTTTCGCCGTCCGCAATCAATAAATCAATCTGCTTTTTACTATCTTCGTCTATATTCTCGCCAATTTCTTCAATCTGTTCTTTTGCTGTTTCTCCGTCTGCCATTCTTTTGGCAAGTGACAATTCTTCCTCGGGAGTAAGCAGATTAACTTTACCTATTTCTTTTAGGTACATTTTAACGTGGTCATCAATATTGATACCCTCCGGAACAGACAAGTCCTCAAGTTCTTCCTTGCTTACTTCGATTTCTTCAAGTTCCTTATCCAAATCTTCAACAAGTTCGATAGATTCTTTTTCAAAAATGTCATAAAGTCTTTCTATTTCTTCCGGTGTCACTTCAATGTCTTCAAAAGCGTCACTTATTTCCTTAAAAGTAAGTACCCCTTTTTTCTTACCTTTTTCGATAAGCTCTCTTTTAATGTCTTTCTTCTTTTCCTGCATTAAACTATTCCTCCCAAGTATTTTTCTCATTTAGAAGTTCTTCACGTTGCTTAAACAAATCCATCAAATTCGTAGGGTCTGCTTCGGCATTGATACGCATATTCAGCTTCTCCAATTTAATTGTATATAAAAGTTCTTTGACGGTTTCTTCGTCACCGCTGTAAACTTCAAGATTATAAAAAACTTCCGACGCCTCACTCAAATCGTCGCCCGAAAAATCATTTAACATCATTGCCGGATCGGGTGACATTCCGTTTTCATAGCTGTCATACATACTTTTCGCCAAACGTCTGTACACATTTGTTGCAAATTCCTCGGCTTTAATCTGTGCCGACGACATTTTATAAAGTTTTTTACTTTGCGATATAAGTCCCAAAAGCCGTTTTTCAGCTTCAAGCAAACTGCTTGTAACCATTTGATTTTTCGTTGTTTCACGCTTTCTTTGTTCGACTTTTTTCTGATACTCATTTTTAGTCGGTATTCTTTTATAACTGCCCTTCGATATTTTTTCACGGTATTTGCTTGCTATCGCCTCTCGGCTTATTCCTGTATCCTCCGCGACTTTCGTTATATAGGCGTCTACCTCAACAGCATCTTTTAATTTTGTAAATATGTTTACTACCTCATCTATAAACAGTATCTTGCCGTCCGTACTCGTTACGTCGTACTGCTTTTTTATCAAAGAAATCTTAAATTCAGTGGCAGGCATCGCATTCTTTACCGCCTCTTTGAATTTTTCAACTCCGTTTTTGTTTATGTATTCATCGGGGTCTTTGGCATTTTTAAGCCGTATCACCCTCGCTCTGCCGCCTACATTGTTTATTATGTCAATGGCTCTTAACGCCGCTTTTGTACCTGCCTCGTCACTGTCGTAACATATCAGTATTTCACTGCCGTAACGCAACATCAATTTAGCTTGATTTTCCGTAATAGCCGTACCGAGCGTTGCAACAATATTTTTTATACCGGCTTGATATACGGATATTACATCCATATATCCCTCACACAGTATTATCTCCGACGATTTTGCATTTTTCGCCAAGTTGAGCGAAAATAAGTTTCTGCCTTTATCAAAAACAGGTGTTTCGGGCGAATTCAGATATTTTGGTATTTTATAACCGTTAATCTCTTTATTGTCGTGCATAATCCGACCGCCGAAACCGATAACATTTCCTCTAACGTCAATTATCGGGAACATAACACGATCTCTGAATTTATCGTATATTCTGCCCTCACGGCTTACGGCAAGTCCGCCCTCGACAATTTCTTCTGTTTTAAACCCTTGTGAAGTCAAATATTTAAGCAAATGATCGTGTCCTTCGGGTGCATATCCCAAACCGTATACCGTAACAGTTTTCCAAGGTATATTACGTTTTGCAAAATACTTCTGACCTTTTTCGCCTATGTTTTTATCACGCAGACAATTATAAAAAAATCTCGCTGAAAGTTTGTTCATTGCCAAAATACGTTTCTTCTTTTCATGCGACGCGTCCGAAAAATTCCCGTCATCTTCGGGAATTATTATACCTGCATTGTCGGCAAGCAGCTTCAACGCATCAATAAAGTCAAGATTTTCTGTACGCATTACGAACTGCACCAAATTACCGCTCGCACCGCATCCGAAACAGTGAAAAAGCTGTTTCTCCTGACTTACATGGAATGACGGTGTTTTTTCATGATGAAACGGACAAAGTCCGCTGTAATCACGTCCCGATTTTTTTAATTGTACATATCTCGATACATAGTCAATTATGTCATTTTCATCACATATTTGCGCTATCATATCGTCTGAAATTCTTCTTGGCACACCGTCACCTCCTTTTATCAATGGTACTATTTTCACACATAATGCGTAAAAATATACTTATCTTATCGTTTCCATTATTCTTTCTGCTAAAATCTTGCATTGATTTATAGCATATGTATCTTCATTTGCCGGTTTCTGAGCAGATACACCGAAATGTCCCATACCCGATACAGAGCTGTTGCCTATAAGCGTCATACCCGAAACAAGTGCGCATGAATGAATATGCTCCAAAGTCCTTTCCTGACCGCCGTACTTTGACGCACCGACAGTTACCGCCGCCATAGGCTTTCCGAGCCACTTTTTATTAGCTCTTGCGTCCCTTGTCTTGTCAAAAAAACATTTCATCTGACCTGTCATAGAACCAAAATAAACAGGACTTCCGAAAACAACAAAATCAGCTCTTTCGATTTTATCAAATAATGTATCAAGTTTTGTATCTTTATAGCACTTTTTTGTACAAGGCGTTGAACAGGCTACGCAAAACGGTGTTTTTGTATCCATAATCGCCTCACTGACACTGCAAATTTCAGTTTCTGCACCCTTTTCGGCACAGTGTCTTAAAATTTCGTTAAGCAAAAATGCTGTATTTCCGTCATTATTATGACTTCCGTTTAATGCTAATATGTACATATTATACGCTCCAATCTTTCATCAAAACAGAGGTAAAAATACACTTCACGTTATATTTACCCCCATTTTCTCATTTTATAACATTTTATTTATATTATATTGAAATTTTATTCAAAAAATGCTTTATGTCTTAAAAACTTTCGCTTTTTATAATACAACATACGCACCCAAAAATCCTTTTTTAATTTTAAAATTTCTCATAATCCGCAAAAAAGAGGATGATACCACCCTCTTTTTTGTAACTAATTCATAACAGCTGTACCGATAATGCTGTTAATATCTTCAATATTGTAACGTTCCATATATTCCTTAATTTCTTGCTTTACAGGAAGAATTAAATCCGGTTTTACAAAAAGTCCTGTACCCAAAGCCACAAGCGAAGCACCGGCAAGCATAAATTCGATTACGTCCTCACCGCTCATAACTCCGCCCATACCTATCAATGGCAATTTTACAGCCTCGTGCACTTCATGAATCATTCTGACTGCAACAGGTTTTACGGCAGGGCCTGAAAGTCCGCCTGTATTGTTTGCCAAAATCGGACGTCTTGTGTGTATGTCAATTTTCATACCCATAAGCGTATTTATAAGCGACAATCCGTCTGCTCCGCCGGTCTCTGCGGCTTTTGCGATTTCAGTGATTGAAGTTACATTCGGTGAAAGTTTTACAACAAGCGGTTTCTTTGAATGTTTTTTTACTGCACTTGTAAGTTCGTTTACTACTTTAGGGTCTGTTCCGAACGCCAAACCGCCGTGCTTTACATTAGGGCAAGAAATATTCATTTCTATGATTGCAACGTCAGTATCTGAAAGAATTTCAGCCATTTCACAATATTCCTCTATCGTGTTACCCGACATATTTGCAATTACATTTGTGTCATATTCCGCAAGTATCGGCATTATGTGCTTTGCGAAATGCTCAACACCCGGATTTTGAAGTCCGACACTGTTTAGTATACCGCTCGGCGTTTCTGCAATTCTCGGAGGTTTGTTTCCCTCTCTCGGTACTCTTGTAAGACCTTTTGCACCGAACCCTCCGTACTCCTCGATAGATACAAATTCATTGTATTCCATACCGAAGCCAAAAGTACCCGATGCAGTTACGATAGGGTTTTTAAATTCAACACCGCAAAAATTAATTTTTGTATTAGTCATTCAGAGTCACCTCCTCAGAATAGAAAACAGGACCGTTTGTACAAACCTTTGCATATCTGTCCGTACCCTCTTTATTCGTTTCACAGCTGCATACAAGGCAAGCACCGATACCGCAGCCCATACGCTGTTCCAAAGACACCTGACACTTTATACCTCTGCTTTCCGCAATTTTCTTAACAGCTTTAAGCATAGGCATAGGACCGCATGAATAAATCATATCGCACTTATGCGAATCAAGATATTGTTCCATAGCCGACGCAATATATCCGTTGTAACCGTAACTTCCGTCATCTGTTCCGACTATAACCATATTTGAAACACCGCTAAATTCATCTTCCATAACAACTCTGTCTTTACTTCTGAAACCGAGAAATACATCGGCATTTATATTCTTTGCCAATTTGTATAGCGGAAATACGCCGATACCGCCACCGATTATAACAGCATTTTTCACACTGTCCTTTATTTCAAAGCCGTGTCCCAAAGGTCCCATAACATCTATATAATCGCCGACTTCTTTTTTGGCAAGTTCCTCTGTACCCTTACCCTTGACTTCAAAAATAAATCTTACTTTTCCGTTTTCAGCGTCACAAATACTTATAGGGCGTCTTAAAAATGTGCTGTCACCGCAATTTATATGAAGGAACTGTCCGCATTGTGCCTCTTTTGAAATATCTTCACTTTCGATTACAAAATCAAAAATTCCGTCTATAATTTTCGTCTTGCTGATTAGTTTGCAATTCTCAACTTTTTTCATCTGCTACTCCTTATAACACGCTTGTAAGATCATTTTTCATTCTGATTGCCTCTGCTCTTGCCGCCTCGGCAAACTGTTCTTCTTTCCAATCGCCCTTTTTATATGCACACATAATACCTCTTGACGAGTTTACTATCGCACCGAGTCCGTCCTCATTAAAGCATGGCTTAACACCCTCTGCGCCGCCGCCTTGTGCACCGTAACCCGGTACAAGGAAGTATGATTTAGGCATAAGCTTTCTCAAAACTTTCGCCTGTTCGGGATATGTTGCACCGACAACCGCGCCGACTGCACCGTATCCGCTCTTGCCGATAGTTTCTTCGTTCCACTTATTCACACACTGTGCAACCTTTTCATATATATGTTCGTCACCGACAAGCAAATCCTGCAATTCGCCGGATGACGGATTAGATGTCTTTACAAGTGCAAATATCGCCTTATCAAACGTTTTACAATCATTTACAAACGGCTGTATTCCGTCTGTTCCCAAATAAGGATTTACTGTAACACAGTCAACAGGGCAAGGCTCACATTCCACACCGTCTATATCAACTTTGCCGAGATATGCTTTTGAATAAGCCTCTGCCGTACTGCCTATATCATTTCTCTTTACGTCAAGAATTATATACAAGCCCTTTTCTTTTGCATACGAAATAGTTCTGTGCATTACTTCCTCACCGCACAGACCGTACATTTCATAGAAAGCCGACTGTGGCTTTACAGCAGGTACAACGTCATAAAGTGCATCTATAAGACCCTTGTTAAATTCCCATATAGCCTCTGTCGCACCCTTTAAATTCTGTCCGTATTCGGCATATGCTTTTTTTCTGATATACTCCGGAACATATTCGATTTTCGGGTCAAGTCCGGCTACTGACGGATTGCCCTTTTCCTTAATTTTCTGTACTAATAAATCTACTGACATTGTTTACCTCCTACGCAAGTTCCGCCTACTATAACGTATTCCGGTTTACCGCAAAGAGTAAAGCCGTCAAACGGAGAGTTTTTGCTCTTCGACTGGAATTTTGAAATATCAACCGTCCATTCTTTTGACGGATCAAATATCGTAATGTCGGCGTCTGCGTCTATTGACAAACTGCCTTTATTTATTCTTAGTATTCTTGACGGATTGACTGCCATTTTTTCAATAAGTTCGTTCAAAGTCAAAACACCGGATTTTACAAGGTATTGAAGTCCCAATCCCAATGATGTTTCAAAACCCACGATACCGTTTAATGCAAGTGCAAACTCGCAATTTTTCTCATCAATATGATGCGGTGCGTGGTCTGTTACGATACAATCAATCGTTCCGTCTTTCAATCCCTCTTTGATTGCCTCGACATCATCAGAAGTTCTTAAAGGCGGATTCATTTTCGCATTTGTATTAAAGCCGTCAACAGCATTTTCAGTAAGTGTAAAGTAATGCGGGCAAGTTTCGCAAGTAACGTTTACTCCGCGTTTTTTAGCCTGTCTTACAAGTTCAACAGAACCTCTTGTACTTACATGCGCAATGTGAATTGCAGTATGTGTAGCTTCTGCGATTAGTATATCTCTTGAAACCATTACTTCTTCTGCCGCTCTTGTTATACCCTTTAAGCCAAGATATGTTGCCATAAAGCCCTCGTTCATCTGACCGCCGTCGGCAAGTCCCAAGTCCTCGCAGTGAGATATAACGGCTATATCAAACATTTTTGCATATTCCAACGCTCTTCGCATAAGCCCTGATTCAACAACAGGTCTGCCGTCATCTGATATTGCAACCGCACCGGCATTTTTAAGTTCGCCGATTTCAGCAAGCTCCTTACCCTCAAGACCTTTTGAAATTGAGCCTATCGGATATACGTTTACATGACCGACTTCCTTAGCCTTTGTCTTTATATAAGTAACAATCGGCTCACTGTCTGTTACAGGCTTTGTATTCGGCATACAAGCGATTGATGTGATACCGCCCATTGCGGCACTTCTTGTACCCGATTCAATATCTTCTTTATATTTCTGTCCCGGATCTCTCAAATGGCTGTGCATATCAACAAGTCCCGGTGACACAATTTTACCTTCTGCATCTATAACGGTAACGTCACCGTTGGCATTAATATTTTCGCCTATTTCGGATATAACACCGTTATCCACAAGTACGTCCGCTACTTTATCAAAATCATTTTTAGGGTCAACTACCCTACCGCCTTTAATTAATATCTTCATATTCTTTCCCTTTCGTTAGTCTTCAAATCCGCCTCTTGACAATATATACATAACCGCCATTCTGACTGCAACACCGTTTGTAACCTGTTCGTTTATAACGCTTTGTTCGCCGTCAATGACGCTTGATGAAAATTCCACACCGCGATTTACCGGTCCCGGGTGCATTACAAGTGCGCCCGGTTTGGCAAGTTTTAATCTCTCGTTGTCAACTCCGAAGAATCTGTAATATTCTCTTATACTTGGGAACAAGCCTTTTTTCTGTCTTTCAAGTTGTATTCTAAGTCCCATAACAACATCTGCGTCTTTTATTGCGTCCTCAACATTGTTAAATACTTTTACTCCAAGTCTTTCCATTCCCGGAGGCATAAGCGTTGTAGGGCCACCTACGCTTACATCTGCACCAAGCTTTGTAAGTCCGTAAATATTACTTCTCACAACTCTGCTGTGGTAAATATCGCCTATAATCGCAACTTTAAGACCTTTAAATCCGCCTTTTTTCTCCTTGATTGTAAGCATATCCAAAAGTGCTTGCGTAGGGTGTTCGTCCATACCGTCACCGGCATTGATTACCGACGCACTTACAAGCGGAGCGATAAGATGCGGTGCACCGCTCATATTATGTCGCATTACAAGAATATCGGTACCCATTGCATTGATTGTTTCGGCAGTGTCTATAAGCGTTTCACCTTTCTGTACCGATGAACCGCTTGCAGTAATATTAGCTGCGTTGGCACTCATATATTTAGCCGCAAGCTCAAAAGATAATCTTGTTCTTGTACTGTTTTCATAAAACAGATTTACAACAGTTTTGCCTTGAAGATGAGGAGTCTTTTTATTAGGCTGACCTAATATAAGTTTCATCGTTCCGGCTGTTTCAAGTATGTTTTCTATTTCTTTCGCACTTATGTCTTTAAGTCCGAGTAAATCTTTCTTCATTATTAATTATCCCCCTTACCGCATATTGATACTTTTTCTAATTTATCATCGTTTATTACAACATCAATATATTCATCATGCGAAGTCGGAACATCTTTTCCAATGTAGTCAGCACGGATAGGAAGTTCTCGGTTTCCTCTGTCTACAAGTACCGCAAGTTCGATTTTTTCCGGACGTCCCATGTCAAAAAGTTCTTCCATCGCCGCTCTTATGGTTCTGCCTGAATACAATACATCGTCAACTAAGATTATTTTCTTATCCTCTATTGAAAATGCAATGTCGTTTCCTGCAACTACCGGATGCTTGCTGAGTCTTGTCAAATCATCTCTGTAAAACGTTATATCAAGACTTCCGAGTTCAAGCTTAATACCCTCGATTTCTTCGATTTTCTTGATTATAAGCTTTGCAAGTGATACACCTTTCGTTTGAATACCTATTATGACAAGATTTTCAGTTCCTCGATTTCTCTCAACAATTTCATATGCAATTCGGCTGACCGCTCTTTTTGAGGTAGCCTCATCCATAAGCACTGTTTTTTCTTCGTAATTCGCCATAACCTTTCCTCCGTCTTGGCTGTACTGTATTATATTACGCCATATTTATTTATATTATTATATAACATAATTCACTTTTTGTCTATACAATGACAGACAAAACATTCAAAATAATTTGCTTATGTTTTTTCTTGGATAAGAAAAAAGCACGTTTAAAACGTGCTTTTATTTTTGTTTATCAGACAAGAATAGAAATCACATCATTTTGTGTCGGTCTTGTCGGAAGTATTATTCTTTTAATTTTATAAATTTTATCTTTTACTAAGATATTTTCACCGACTTTTAAAGTTTCACAACTTTTTACAAGTAGAATTTTTCCAAAAGATGTTTCATATTCTGCTATCAATTCCAACTCTTTCATAATCCTCACCATTTTACATTGCATATATATCAATATTTTGCCACAAATCCTTTATCGGCACTCCGTCTATCTTATGATTATCCAATAAATCCTGTGTATCACTATAATAATTCGGTTCTCCGTCAGGACATACACATATAAAAGGTTTGTTGTTTTGCCATGAAATATTATATCGTATTCCGTCTATAAAAAATTCTATATCTAATCCCATTTCGACAGCATCATAAAATTCTTGAAAATTTTTCAAATTTAGCATAATCCATAATATATCAATCCTTTACCTAATATATTCTTTCCACTTATATGATTGTATTAATTAAACTCATGTAACAACTGTTCTATTAAACCGCAATCATACGCTTTTTCAACAAATACAAATGTTTCATCACACATCTCATCAAACAAAACAGAAAACGGAATATCCTTATATTCATAATCTGATATAGGTGTTTCAAATGTCATCGTCTTTTTTATGCACTTCACATCTTTACTGTTATCTAAATATGAAATCAATCCGTCATAAATTTTCATATTTTCATCTACAGATTCAATTCTTATCTGAACTCCTGATTCTATCTTTACAGTATAAGTTTTCATTTATCAATACCCCTATTGAAAATACGCTATGGCTTGTTTTACTGTTATCCCCACTTACCCTTTCCGTATATTTTATCATAGTACTTGCATTGTTCTAAAAAATGTTGGTAACTATCTTGTGCCTCTTTGGGTGCATTTGGTTTTAAAACTTTTGCATAGTTTTCATTCCGTTCCCACCAATCAGGATTAGACGCCAAACGCAAATCTAATTTTTCCATTTTTCCGCCCTCTTAAATTTATTTTTCTCGTTGTTTCCTCTTTATTCAATTTATATTTATTTTAAATTTTTCTAATTCTTCTGATGTTAATTGTGTATATTTTATTTTCCTTGCTTTTAAATATTTTGCTAATTTTCCTAAGTCATATTCAGATGGTGGCAATATTTCTGAGGGGCCTCCTGCATATAGTCCGCAAAAACTTTCACAATCAGGGTCCGGTATCATATTATTCACTTTGCTCACCTGCTTTCGTAATTTTTTTCCAACAATCCAATCACATTTTTATATAAATAAATTATAACAAAAACTCATTGACAATCCAGACTTTATTTGCTAGAATATAAACAAGAGAAATAACCAATGGTTATTTCTGTATAACGGTTTATTATAAACTTTAACCGTCTACTTGGCAGAGTAGGCGTTTTTTTATTTTTGATTTTTCTCTTGTTCTGCTTTTTTACGTTCTTCTTCCACCATTCTCATATACTCTCCGAATTTCTGCACGTGTTTCTCCATTCTTCTACACAAAGCTGTCAATTCTTCTTTTGTCAACTTTCTTCTTGTACTGCCTGTGTCCTCATTCTTTAAGTCTTTTTCTTGATTTTTCATATTCTATCATCTCACTTTCTACAAACTTTCCAACTTGACAGTCAAGTTGCTTTCGATTATAATGTATATGAAACCATCTTGAGGCAGACGGTCGGGCAATCGGAGCCCGGGTCTCTGTAGTAAAGCTATGGTTTCTTTTATTTAAGGAAAACATACTTCTTCTGTTTATCTTAAATAAATTCATATTTCAAGGTTAATTTTCAATTTTAAGATTGACATCTGTAAATTTTTCACGTACACTATGTATAAAGCCGTTGTTACGAAACAGGACTCTTGGCAATCGGAGCCTTGCCTTCTGAAGTAAGACAACGGCTTTTTTATTGAAATTAATATCACAAAATAATTTTATTATCTACATTCTGCCTCAAAAATTCTTGACAATTATTTCATTATAGACTATACTATCTGTTAAGGATACAATATTTATACTACCTAATGGCGCCTTTGTTGTGCCGTTTCGTATAGATATTGTATCCTTTATTATTTAACTGAAATATATTTCGTAATAAAAAACGTGTAAAAAGCGTGTACAGCTCCATTTAAAACAAAAACAAACCGCCAATTTTAGCGGTTTGTTTTTTTATTGGTGGAGGTGAGGAGAATCGAACTCCTGTCCGAAAACATATCCACCCAAGTTTCTCCGAGTGCAGGTTATGGTCAATATTCCCTTTGATACTACTCCACAACCAAAGTTATATCATCGGTAGTCCTTAAATCATGGAAAAGGTCAGGACATCCCTTTACTCACGTTCACCACTAAAATGATGCCTTGCCCTATGCCGTGGTACTCACAGGGGAGACAACGCCGCAATTAGGCAGCGTAAGCTAATTCTGTATCGTTAGCGTTTATATTTAAAAGTTTGAGCCGTTTTAAGTGGCACTCAACACTACTCGCTACTCGGGATTCAACATCCCCGTCGAAACCATTGCACCCCCATATTAATAACGGTTATAATTTTTTATCGTCCGCTCAATATTACGTTTTGCGTCTTTCTTTGCAATATCTTCACGCTTATCATAAAGTTTTTTACCCTTTGCAACTGCCAAAGATACTTTAACCAAAGAACCTTTCAAATACACTGCAAGAGGAATTAAAGCATAACCGTCCTGCTGTATTTGGTTTGTAAGTTTCAATATTTCTTTCTTATGAAGAAGAAGTTTTCTGTCCCTAAGAGGGTCACGATTAAATATATTTCCCTGTTCAAAAGGGCTTATATTCATCTGCTTTATAAATACTTCCCCGTTTTTGATTGACGCATACGCGTCGGTAAGATTAACCTTACCCAATCTTGCAGATTTAACTTCTGTTCCGGCTAATTCTATGCCGGCCTCTATTGTTTCCAAAATAAAATACTCGTGACGTGCTTTTTTATTCTGTGCAAGAGTTTTTGTATTTTCTTTTTTATCCGCCATAGAAATTCTCCTTTCGTCAAACTGCTTTGATATTATAACATATCCTAAAACAAATTGCAAACAAAATCATATATTAAGATTTTCTCTCATTATGCAAAATGTGCTTTTTTTCGCCGACTTTATATAATTTACTCTCATACGCATTATTTTCATCGTAAACAAGCTTCGGTACAGGTGACGGCTTACCGTTTTCATCAAGCGAAACCATCGTAAAAAATGCGGTCAGTGCAATCTGTTTATTGCCTGTAATAAGGTCCTCAGACTCAACCGTCACAAAGACCTCCATTGACGAACGTCCCGCATATATGACCTGTGCCTTACACGTTACAAGCTCGCCCACAAGCACCGGCTTTTTAAAATTAAGCTCGTCAACTCGTGCGGTGACAACGTTTGTGTGGGCGTGTTTCTGTGCCGCAACCCCTGCCGCACTGTCCATCATTTTCATAATTTCACCACCATGCACATTTCCCGCCGGATTAGCCTGCATTGGCAATACAAGCTGTGCAAGTATCGAATGTGAGTGTTTCATTGTCTGTGATTCCATTATGCCGCCTCCCTACTGCACATTTTTAATTATTTTTAGCATTTTCAAGCATTTGCTTTGCGTGACTTAAAGCAAGTTCCGTAACCTCGCCGCCGTCGATTATTCTCGCAAGTTCAAGTTCTCTGCCTTCTTCGTCAAGCTCTTTTAAAGTTGTAGACGCAAGCTCGCCGTCTGTATTCTTCTGTATCAAATAATGATTATCCGCCATTGCCGTAAGCTGCGGAAGGTGTGTAATACAAATAACCTGCTTGTTTTTTGCAATAACCGCAAGTTTTTTCGCAATACTCATTGCCGCCTTACCGGAAACACCGGTATCAATTTCATCGAATATCATTGTATCAACGCCATCCGAATCAGCCAAAATCGACTTTATCGCAAGCATTACTCTTGACAATTCACCGCCGGACGCAATTTTCACAAGCGGTTTTAACGGCTCACCCGGATTTGTGCTGATTAAAAACTCAACCTTATCCATACCGTTATCGTAAAATGTACCGTCATTCTCTATATTAACCTTAAATTTGGATTTTTCCATATTAAGCTCGTGCAACGACTTTTCGATATTTTCTTCAAGAACTTTTGCGGCATTTTCACGTCTTTGCGTAAGCACATTGCCCTTTTCTTTAAGCTCTTTTGTTATATTTTTAAGTTCTTCTTTAAGTTCGTTTGTTCTCTCATCACTTAGCTTTATATCATTAAGTTCGCTTTCGGCTTTTTTCAAATATGCAAGTATTTCTTCAATACTGTTTCCGTATTTGCGTTTCAATCTTGAAATCAAATCAAGTCGTTCTTCAATCTCGTTTAAAGTCTGCTCATCAAATTCAACAGTTTCGCCGAACTCTTTTATTTCGTGTGCCGTATCTTCAAGCGAATACATAATTTCATTTAAAGTATCATAAATCGATTTAAGTTGAGGATTTAAGTCGCTTATCTGAGAAATCTCATTCACGGCAATGCTTATACCGTCATATGCGGATTGTATTTCATCACCCTCATACAAGTTCATATACGCCTCATTTACGGACTTTGTTATCTGCTCCGCATTAGTGTATATATCACGTTGTTCTCTTAAATCGTCCTCCTCGCCTTTTTCAAGCGACGCTTTTTTTATTTCCTTAACTTGATATTCAAGCAAGTCAATTCTCTGCATTTTTTCCTGCTCGTCCATTTCAAGTGAAGAAATCTTCTTTTCTATTTCACGTTTTTTTGATAATATGCCCTTATACCGGTTTATATATTCCTCATTATCGGCATACGCGTCCAAAAACGTAATATGTCTTATCGGCGTCAAAAGTGCCTGATTATCGTGCTGACCGTGAATATTAATAAGTCTGTCCGATATTTCACGAAGTATGTTAAGCGTTACAACCATTCCGTTTATTCTCGCTACACTTTTTCCCTCTTTTGTAACTTGTCGTGTAATTATAACAGTTTCGTCCTCAACGTCAATATCGTTTTCTTCAAGAATATTTATAACACTTTTAGGTGCGTCAAAAACAGCTTGTACAACAGCCTTATCCGTACCGTATCTTACAAGCTCTTTATTTGCTCTGTCGCCCAAAATCATATTTATCGAATCTATTATAATCGACTTACCTGCACCGGTTTCACCTGTAAGCACACTTACACCGTCATGCAAATTTATGTCAAGTTTATCTATCACCGCTACATTTCTGACAGAAAGCTGGTTTAACATACTTTGTAATACTCCTTACTGAAATAATTGAATCAATTTTTCTGCAATTTCCGCTGCCTTTTCTTCATTTCTTGCAATTATGAGCAATGTATCATCACCGGCAATAGAACCCAAGAACTCGTTACGCATAGACGCATCAACAGACGCCGCAACAGCCGACGCCATTCCCGGATATGTTTTCACAACGATATTATTCATTGCATAATCAACACTTATTACCGTATCGGTAATCATATTTATACGTCTGTCAAGTTCCTCCGGAATATCCTTAGAAGATGAATAAACACTTCCGCCGTCAGGCAACGGTATTTTTATAAGTCCAAGTTCCTTAATATCTCTTGATACAGTCGCTTGTGTAACATTATACCCGCACTTATTGAGTTCACCTATAAGTTGTTCGTGAGTCTTGATATTCTTCTCATGTATTATTCTGAGAATTTGACCCTGTCTTTTGTACTTCAACTCTTATCCTCCCTAATTACGATAACTTTTTAATTAATGTGTCGTAAAACGACTGTTCACCGATTTTTATTAGTTCAAAATCATATTCGGATTCGGTAATTATTACTTCGTCCGCATTTTTTATATATCCCTGAATGTCACCGTCCGCCGTAACAACCGCGTCCGCATTTCCGTATTCTCCATCAAGCTTTATTCTTATATCCTTATTTGACGAAAGTACCGCACTTCTGACAGACAACATATGCGCACATATCGGAGTCGCAACATACAATCTCATACAAGGGTCTACCACCGGTCCGCCGGCTGATATTGAATAACCCGTAGAGCCTGTCGGTGTTGCGATTATAAGTCCATCAGCGGTGTATCTGTTTACCGCTACACCGTCAGTCGAAAGTTCCATATAGATAAGTTTTTCACCCGCCACTTTCGACACCACAACGTCATTGAGTGCATGAAACGAAAATTGGATTTTATTTTCTTTTCTTATTTCCGCTTTCATCATCATTCTTTTTTCGACAGTGAAATCATCCTGCAAAAACTTTGAAATAGCGTCCTCCATATCGTCTATTTCAATCTCGGTCATAAAACCGATTTTACCAAGATTTATTCCCAATACGGGAATTTTTCTTTTTGCACATTCCGCAGCTCTCTGCAAAATAGTACCGTCACCGCCGAGAACGATAAGATATTCCGCATTGTCAAGTATCTCGCTTTCGGCAACGTAATTAACATTCAATCCAAGAACGCTGTACGCCTCATCTATATAAATTTCAGCTTTTCCGTTTAAAAATTCAACAAGTCGCTTTGTGTTTACCAGACCTATATCCTTACTGTTATTAGGTATTACCGCTATTCTTTTCATAAATGTTTCACCTCACTACCCCTATTATACATATTATACACCACAAATTGCTTTTTTTCAATAGTTTTTATCGCATTGATTTATTGATTTATATTTGCATTTTTTTTCGTTCTATGGTAAAATTTCTTTAATAATTAAGTGATAAGGGGAATTTAAAATGTCAATTTCATTTCGCGGAGCAAAAAAATATAAAAAGCATAACGGATTTGATAAATCAGCCGAAATACATTCACCGCTCCCTGCACCTGTATACTTTTTTAATCTTGTTCAAAACACTGATATTGTGTTAAGTTCGCTTGTCGAAGTCGGTGATACGGTTGAAATCGGTTCAAAAATTGCCGATCTTGAAAGCTATGACGCAATGCCGTTATACAGTTCCGTATCGGGTATTGTTACATCTGTAAGCGATACGTTTATATGCGTTGAAAATAATATGAAGTACACCGCAGTCCAAACTCAAAAAACGGATGATATTGATTCTCTTACCACGCGTGAAATGTTGTGGATTATTCGTGAGGCAGGTATTTGTGAAGTCAGAAACGGTATTCCGGCACACATACTTTTAGGTACTGAAAAAACCCCTGAATATATTATAGTACCTACATTTGACAGCGACCCGTATGTTTCCTCACCGCAGTTTGCCTCACTCGGAAACACCGAAAAAATCCTAAAAAGTCTTAACATTGTGATGAAAATTCTTAATACAAAAAAGGCAATTATAGCCGTTGAAAATAATACAAAAAAAATATTTTCCGATTTCAAACTAAATCTTAGATATAACGAAAATATTTCTCTCTGCTCGCTCAAAGCACGTTATCCGCAGAGCAGAGATGACATTCTTGTGAAAACGCTTACAGGCAAGGATATTGACAAAATAAATACCGTCATACTGTCACCCGAAACACTTTGCAACATCTATGACGCACTTACACTCCAAAAGCCTGTTACGGAAAAAATTATAACGGTTTCAGGCGACGATATTCTTCCGCCGAATAATTACAAAGTACCGATAGGCTTGCCTGTTTCGTCACTTCTTCACGACAGCGGATATACTTCTCCCGAAACGGTTATAGTCGGCGGTATCGTTGACGGTCGTCAAATCACCGACCTTGACGAGCCGATAACATCAAGTACAAATTCAATCATTGCATTCAATGACAAATCGAACATTCCAAAATACAGAAAAGAACTTATCTAATCAGATAAGTTCTTTTTCTTTTAAAACTTTATAAAGCAATTCGTATGAACATTCAACAAAATTCTGAATATCTTCTTTTTGTGTATATTCAAATTTTCTGTCCGTATTTGAACTGTAGCTTTCGTAATAATCAACAATAAACTTAACCTGTTTTGTAAGCTGATTATGCTCGTAATACGGCAGATAATCTTTTATTTCACCCGCATTTTTCAGTATATCAAAAGTCGGATGATATGTAAGACTTCTTAAATGCCATACATCAATATCATTCCAGTCCTTTTTTATAACCTTTAAAAATTCTGGGTTTTTCTTATATTCCTCCGCATATTTAACCCTTGTCGGCATATACATCGTAACCGACCACATTATATCCGTCAGCAAATGCACATAATACCCAAGGTAAAACCAATAATCGGCATTTGATTTATCGTTTAGATATTCCTTTTGGAAGTCATTATATCGGCAATCACGTTTCATACCGCTCGGTGACCAATGAGTTATTTTAGGCGGCGGTGTGAACTCACCAAAACTGTCCTTGACCCCGTATCCGCAGTCAGGCGCAACACTGCCTATAACAAACTCTCTATGATATTTTTTAGCGATCAAATTATCAATAAAACACCTTGCCACTCTTAAATGAACTCCCCAAGTTGCCAATATAATACACCTCCGATTACCACTGAGCTATTGCTATATTATACAAAAGTTTAACGCTGTTTTCTATGTCACTCACGCTTGCCATTTCAGACGGTGAATGTACATATCTTGTCGGTACGGAAATACCGCCCGTCTTAATTCCTGCTCTTGTAAGATGAATTGCACCTGCGTCTGTACCGCCGTCCGTCATAATTTCAAGCTGATACGGAATTTTGTTTTTCTTAGCAGTTTCAATCATCATTGTGCGAACATCTGCATCACACATAATCGAACGGTCCATAACCTTTATAGCCGTACCCTTACTGAGTTCAATCGCCATAGTCGGTGCGGACGGTGTATCGCCCGTATCGGTAACGTCAACCGCTACCGCAATATCGGGATTAATCGCAAAAGCTGCCGTTTTCGCTCCGCGAAGTCCCACTTCCTCTTGAGTTGTAAACACGAAATACAAGTCGTTTTCACAATCTTTTATTTCACTCAAAGCCTGCATTAAAATTGCACAGCCGACTCTGTTGTCAAGAGCCTTTGAAACAATCTTATCGCCACACTTCACAAATCCGCCGACAAATGACGCGGTATCACCGATTGAAACTGTTTTTTCAGCCTCTTTCTTATCTGCCGCACCCAAATCAACGTATAATTTACTTATAGCCGGTTTATCTTTAAAGCTTTCTTCCTCTGCACCTATTACGCCCTCAACGCCGTTTGCAAAACGCACACGAAGATTTACAAGATTTCTCAAATTAAGTCCGCCGACTGACGAAAAACGCACAAAGCCTTTATCGTCAATATCGGTTACAATTATACCAATCTCGTCCATATGTGCCGCGAACATAATCTTTTTGCCGCTGCCTTTTTTATGAGCGATAAGGTTACCCATTGCGTCAACCGAAAGTTCGTCACAATACTTTTTTACATTATCGGAAATAAACTTTCTGATTTCATTTTCCGAGCCCGAAACACTGTTTATTTGTGTTGCTTTTTCCAATACATTTAAAATATCCATTATACCATTTCTCCGATTTTATTTAAAAATAATCTGATATACTCCGTCATACTGTTAATATCATCAAGCGACATTACGGAAACAGGCGAATGAGAATATCTGCAAGGAACAGACGCACTCAAGCATATCGCACCGTCCGCTCCGCTCTGCATTGCACCGCCGTCACTTGTCTGTGGCATTAAAACCTGAGACTGTACCTTTATTTTCGCCTTTTTAGCGGCTTTAACCATTTTTTCGGTTATTTCTTTATCCGCAATTATTGTTCTGTCTGCAAAATTAACAACCGCACCGTCACCGAGTTTTGCACCCGCATTACTTTCACAACCGTACATATCAGCTGTTTCGGCAGATGAAACCGACAATATAACATCGGCATTTATTCTGTGCGATACAATTTTCGCACCTCTTGCACCGACTTCACGCTGTACCAAAAAACACATATATGTGTCGTATTTATATTTTTTCTCAATCGCATTTATAAGCGAGGTACAAATACCGCTCCTGTCAAGTGATTTGCCTTTGACGTTACTGCCAATTTGCATAAATTCAGTGTCAAAAGTCACATAATCGCCGAGTTTAACGTACTTTTCCGCATCCTCTTTGTCCTTTGCGCCGATGTCAATAAACAGCTTTGAAACTGCCACAACATTTTCACGTTCGGACTTTGTCTGCAAGTGTATCGCTTTCATACCGATAACACCCTTGATTTTATCAGCACCGATTACAACCCTTTTTGAAATAATCTTTCGCGGATCAATATTGCCTACCGCTTTAAATTTCAAATAACCCTTTTCGGTTACTCCGCTTATGATAAAACCGGGTTCGTCCATATTAACCGCAACTGCGATTTTTTTACCGCTGTCACTGCCTTTTTTATATGCAATAACATTACCCATTGTATCAATGGTAATATCATCAACCTTATCTTTAATTTCCGCAATTATCAAATTTCGTATATCGTTTTCATTTCCGCTTACGGCATTTATTTCAGACATTTTTTTCAGAAGTTCAGCCATTGCAATTCTCCCCTCTGTTCTTTTATAAATTCAGTCAGCAGATTAACTGTCGCTTTAACATCTGAAACCGCCAAAGTTTCAACTGATGTGTGCATATATTTAAGCGGTATTGATATAAGTGCCGTCGGCACACCGTCACACGCAACTTGTATCTCCCAAGCGTCCGTACCTGTATTGCCGCCGTCAACGTCCGTGCTTACCTTTATTCCGTGACGTTTTGATACCGCAAAAAGTTCATCGGTAAGTTTTGGGTGAAGATTAGGACCTACCGAAAGAACAGTACCCGTTCCGACTTCAAACGCATTATCCGAATTGTCAGGCGTTATACCGTGACACACGTCAATCGCAACCGCCATATCTGGATTAATGCCGTATGCAGTGGTTTTACCGCCTCTGCAGCCGACTTCCTCCTGCACTGCCGCAACGGCGTACACATCAATGTCAATATCCAAATCTTTGATATTTTTCATAACACGCATTATCGCCGAAACGCTTGCTCTGTCGTCAAGCGATTTACCGCTGAATTGCTTTTTGCCGAGTCTGCCTACAGACTGTGCAAGAGTTATACTGTCGCCGACTGCTGCAAGTTCTTTAACTTTTTCGGCACTCAAACCTGTATCAACCGCCAATTCTTTTAATTTGGCTGTCTTTCCTTGCTCCAGTAAGTAATTCGGCTTTATGCCTATTACTCCCCACAAATCTTCTTTGCCGTGTACAGTCACTTCGGTTGACGGAAGTGTTCTTTCGTCAACACCGCCGACATTCGCGAATGTCAAATATCCCTCATCCGTAATTGATGTGACAATCAATCCTATTTCGTCACAATGTGCCTCAATCATCAATTTAGGTGCGTTAGGTTTATTACTGCGTTTTACCGCAATCACACTGCCTAAAGAATCGATTTTTACATCATCACAATACTTTTTAAACATATCGGCAATTTGGTCTGTCAAACGATATTCAAATCCCGATATACCACGCATATCACTTAATTTTCTTATAAGTTTTCTCATATTAATTCAACTCATTTACTATTTTCTTGAATAGATTTCCTCTTTCTTCAAAGTTTCTGAACATATCAAAACTTGTACTTGCCGGTGACAGAAGAACAACGTCACCGTCATGTGCCTTACTTCTTGCTGTATTAACTGCATCCTCATAAGACGTTGCACGAATTACCTCTATATCTTTACCGTTTCCGGTCTTATTTATTTCAGCGTCAAGCGCCTCTTGAATTTTATCCGATGTTGCACCGATTAATATAAGCACCTTAACGTGTTCGGCAAGTGCAGGTCCTATTTCGTCATAAGGAATGCCCTTATCCTTACCGCCGGCTATCATTATAACCTTATTAGGAAATACTCTTAGAGTGTTTATCGTTCTGTTAGGGCTTGAATCTATTGAGCTGTTATAATACTTAACTCCGTCAAGTGTTCTTACAAGCTCAATTCTGTGTTCCACACCGCCGAAAGTTTTTGCAACGTTCACTATAACGTCCTTGCTCACCAAACCGCTTACTGCGGCAATAGCAGCCATATAATTTTCGACATTGTGCATACCCGGTATTTTAATGTCCTTGATATTAAGTATTTCTACTATACCTCTTTTTATAATATTTCCGTCAAGATATACGTCAGCCATACCGTTTCTTGAGAAATACTTAACCGCACCGTTTGCACTCTTGCCTATATCTGCCGTAACTTGATTATCTGCATTTACGATAAGCGTATCGCCTTCATTCTGATAAAGCATTATATTTTTCTTTGCGTCGATATATTCCTTGTAATCTTTGTGCATATCAAGGTGGTTCGGACTTATGTTTGTGATAACCGCAATTTCAGGTGACTTTCTCATTGTATGAAGTTGGAATGAAGAAAGTTCAAGAATTACCCAGTCGTTTTCTTTCATTTTCTCGGTATCAGTCAAAAGCGGATTTCCGATATTTCCGCCGAGCCATGTTTTATATCCTGCATCAGTCATCATTTTATGGATAAGCGTCGTTGTTGTTGTCTTACCGTCACTGCCTGTAACGGCAATTATATGTGACGGACACACTTCAAAAAACACTTCCATTTCACTTGTTACGATACTTCCGTTTTCCTTAGCTTTTAAAAGTTCAGGTACGTCATATCTCATTCCCGGAGTTTTAAATATCATATCGCCCGAAAGATTGTTAAGATAACCGTCACCAAGATTGAACTTTACGCCCAACTTCTCAAGTTCGGTATAATTCTCCCCCAAATCTTCTGCACTTCTTCTGTCACAAGCCGTTACATTCGCACCGAGTGACACAAGATATTTTATAAGCGGCAAATTTGATATGCCGATTCCGATTACAGTTATATTCTTTCCGGCAACATTATACTTGAATTCATCTAATTTGTTCATACTAAATTATTCCTCCGAAATTCTTATTTTATCATATTACTCCGAATTTTCTGACTAAACTTAACTGCATATATCAGAAAATATACCAATTATTTTTTCTATTGTATCACAAATGCGTTCAAAAATCAAGGAAATGGGATATTAAAGTAAAACCAAGCATAAAAAAAGGATATTGCATCGCAATACCCTTTTAATATTCTGAATTATTCAGCGTCGTCAGCCTCAACTTCGATTGCCTCTTCAACTTCTACCTCAGGGTCTGTTGAATAAACAAGTGTTTCAGCATTATGGTCTTCTACAGGAGCTTCTTCTTCCTTAACTTCTTCTTCCTTTTCAGGTGTAGGAATTAGAGCACGGATTGAAAGACTGATCTTCTTTTCGTCCCAGTTAAGATCTGTAACCTTAGCCTCAACTTCTTCACCGATTGTAAGAACATCTTCCGGCTTGCCGATTCTTCTGTCAGCAATTTGAGAAATGTGGATAAGACCGTCTACGTTAGGCATAATTTCAGCGAATGCGCCGAATGGCATCATACGAACTATTTTACACTTAACAACGTCACCTACATTAATCTTTGATTGAGCGATTGTCCAAGGATTGTCCTCAATCTTCTTAAATCCAAGAGAAATCTTCTTTGTTTCTCTGTTAAGGTCCTTAATGTAAACATCAAGAACATCACCCTCTTTAACAACTTCTGAAGGGTGCTTGATTTTATTCCATGAAAGTTCACTGATGTGAACAAGACCGTCAACACCGCCGATGTCAACGAATGCACCGAATGATGTCAGTGACTTAACAGTACCTTGATACTTCTTGCCAACTTCAGCCTCTGCCCAGAACTTTTCTTCTTTTTCTTTTCTTGCAGCCTCAAGAATAACTCTGACTGAACCGATAACACGTCTTCTTCTTTCGTCGATTTCGATTATCTTATAGTTTACAGTTGTTCCTACAAGGCTTTGAAGGTCCTGTACAAATCTTCCGGATGCCTGACGTGCAGGGATAAATACCTGAGAACCGTCTGTAAGTGCAATAACACCGCCCTTAACAGCCTTTATAATCTTTCCTTCCAAAGTCTCGCCTGATTCATAAGCTTCTTTGATTTTGTTCCAGCTTTCCATAGCTACCAATTTCTTTCTTGATAGAACTACTTTACCCTCAGCATCGTTTACGCCTACAACGTAAACCTTGATTGTATCGCCTTCTTTTACTACATCAGACGGCTTAAGTGCAGGGTCATCAGTAAGCTGATCAGCTGCTAATTGTCCGTTATACTTAAAGCCACCCAAATCAACGATGACCTCATTATTGCGAACTTCTACAACTGTTCCCTCTACAATGTCCCCGTTATTAAGAGTTTTACTTTCATACTGTGCAAACAGTTCTGCAAAGTTCTCCTCATTTTTTAAATTTTCACTCATAGCCTTTACTACCTCCTCGATAATACTGCCGGGTGTAGACGCTCCTGCAGTAATACCTATTTTATTATATGTTTTTTCTTGAGGTAAATCCTCAAAAGTTTCGATGTGATAGGTGTGTTTACAGTTTCGCTTTGATATTTCAAACAGCTTTCTTGTATTTGAGCTTTCCTTTCCCCCGATTACAATCATCATGTCCGAATTTCTCGAAAGTTCGTCTGCCTCTTTTTGCCTATCCTTCGTCGCACTACATATTGTATCAAAAACTAGGGTACTTTTGCAAGTTTTTTTTACATTTTGTACGATTTCACCAAAAAAATCTCTATTAATTGTGGTTTGTGCTACAATACATATGTCTTTTGAGGCTAAATTACCGTCAATTTCACTTTTCACGTCGTTAATTATGACAGCTTTGTTATCGCACCAGCCATTTATTCCAATAACTTCCGGATGGTTTTTATCGCCGACAATAATAATTTGATACCCCTCTTTGTGATGTTTCGATACAATTTTATGTATCTTTGCCACAAAAGGACAGGTAAGGTCAATATACTCACGACCGTTCATCTTGTCATAAACAGCTTTCGGCACTCCGTGCGCCCTTATAACAACCGTATGGTCACTCGGAATATCCTCTATACTGTCATACGCATACACGCCCTTGCTCGCCAAATCTTCGATTACCTGCCTATTATGAATAAGCGGACCGAGCGTTGCGATTTTTTTACCGTTTTCGATTTCTTTATAAACGTCGTCCACCGCTCTTTTTACACCGTAGCAGAATCCTGCCGTTTTTGCAACATTAATCATTTTTGTTCTCCGATTTTCTTAATATCTGTATTGTCAAACGAATAAATTGTCTGCATAACTTCATCGGCAAGCGTCTGCAAAGTTTCGTTATCAGGCTTTTTGCCATAATATTCTTCAAACGTAATAGGTTCACCGAATGTTAATGTGACCTTGTGAAAAGGCTTGTATTCACCGCTTATGCAAAGCGGAATGACAGGCACTTTGGCATACACGGCAATCATCGAAACACCCAATTTAGCCTTTACTCTCTTGCCGTTTTTTATTCTGTGACCTTCAGGAAAAATAAGCATTGCGTCATTATTTTTTAATATTGAAAACGCACCTTTTATAGCACCTATATCGCCTCTGCCGCGCTGTATTGGAAACGCACCGAGTTTTTTTATAAGTCCGCCGAAAAGCTTATTTTTAAACAAGTCGGCTTTTGCCATAAATCTTAGCGGACGCGGACAATATGCCCCTGCAAAAATCGGATCCCAATTACTTTTATGGTTTACGGCAAGTATCATACCGCCGTCTTTAGGAACATTCTCCTTGCCCACTACTTTTACTCTGAAAATACAGTGTGTAACGCCTTTTGCTAAACCACTTAAAAATTTATATAGCATATTTCAGCCCTCCGTTTTTTCAAGAATTAAGCCTTTTACAAGCTTAACCGCGCCGTCAAAATCATATTCTGTCGTATCAATCAATGTTGCGTCATCAGCTTTTTTCAAAGGCGCAACGGCTCTTTGAGAATCGTTCTTGTCACGATATTCCATATCGGCTTTAATTTTCTCAAAATCACATTCAATGCCTTTTTCACAAAGTTCGTCATATCTTCTTTTCGCTCTTGATTCAGCCGACGCGGTAAGAAAAATCTTAACGTCCGCATTCGGAAGTACATATGAGCATATGTCACGACCGTCCATTATAACATTTGCACTTTCAGCCATTTTTCTTTGAAGTTCAACAAGTTTTTTTCTGACTTCGGGAATTACCGCAACATTTGACGCACCTACAGAAACGTCTTCTTCTCTGATACGCTTTGAAACATTCTCGCCTAATAAATAAATCTGCTGTCCCTCATCTGTATATTTTATGTCGATTTCCACTTCGTTAAGACGGCTTATCAGTTTTTCTGTTTCATTTTTCGCGTCTATTCCGTTGTTAATAGCAAAAAGTGCAACCGCACGATACATTGCACCCGTATCTATGTATGTATAGCCAAGACTTTTGGCAACAGCCTTTGAAACGGAGCTTTTACCTGCTCCTGCCGGTCCGTCCACCGCAACTGAAATATATTTCATTTTGTTCTCCTTTAGATTTATTTTACCAAATCGGGACGCAACACCGTTGCACCCCTTAAATATGCGTGTACCATATCTTTATTTTGTTTATCGGAATTTATGTGCATTAAAATTCTTATGCACTTCTTTAATGCACCGTCAATTTCCGGCTCGCTCATATCAAGCAACGGTACATCAACTATCCCCATTTTTCTTGCCGCAACAGCCGGAAAAACTTTGTCAAGATCGGGCGTTATCGTAAAAATGACAGACACCATATCTTCTGTTTTTATATTGTTTTCCGAAATTATAGTTTCAAGCATTTCCTTTGTCGCCTCTATAATTTCTTCTCTGTCATTATTTTCAACCGTTGTTGCTCCTCTTATTGCTCTTACCATACTACCATTCTCCTTTGATTACACTACTCTGTGTCCCATACCGATTGCGACATCGTTAAGATTCAATAAACCGATAGCAAAAAATACGCATACACCGATATGTGAACCGTGTCTTGCAATACCGATTTTACCGCCTAGATTAAGTCCGACGCACTTATCGACAATCTGCTGAATTGCCTCATGTGCCGCACCGGCAACCGCACCTTCTTCCGCATGGGTTGAAGATATAACATTTTCACGTTTCGCCGCAACAACCGCTCTTTCAAGTACTTTCGGTACCGCACTGCCGAAATCACTGCCGAAATCGACTGCAACGGAAAGAATACCGTTTTCCTTATTTTTTGCTTTCATCTCTATTTCTTCTTCTCTTGAATCTGTAAGCGCAATTTGTATAGCCGCCTTACAAACCTCTCTGCTGCCAACTTCCATATCCACAATTGTTCCTTTCTATGCTATTCGACTGCATTCATACCGGCAAGATAGCCTGTCGAAAATGCCGCCTGCAAATTATATCCGCCTGTATAACCGTCTATATCAATCACTTCACCGGCAAAATACAAACCGCTCACAAGTTTTGATTCCATTGTGGACGGATTTATTTCGCTCACCTTAACTCCGCCGGCTGTTACGATAGCCTCCTCGACTGGCCGTACGCCGACTGCGGTAAGTGTAAAGTGTTTTAAAACGTGAACAAGCTCATTTCTTTCTTCTCTCGTAATTTCATTTACTGCCTTATGCGGCTCTATTCCCGAGAGTGATATTACAATCGGTATAAGTGCTTTCGGAAGCAAATCGTCAAGACTGTTTACAAGGTGCTTTTTACTGTACTTTTCAAAATCTCTGAGCACTCTCGCATTAAGCTGTTCATCGGTCAAAGCCGGTTTTAAATCTATCTCTATTTTATATTTTTCCTTACCGATATTTTTCAGATATGCCGACATCGAAAGCACTACCGGCCCCGAAATTCCGAAATGCGTAAAAAGCATTTCTCCGAAATCGGAATACACCTTTTTGTTTTTCTGATTAAATGCCGTTATTTTAATGTTTCTCAGCGACAAGCCCATTATATCCTTAACGAACTTTTCTTCCGTTAAAACAGGTATAAGCGACGCTTTAGGCTCGATAATTGTATGTCCCGCTTGTTTTGCGAATTTGTATCCGTCGCCCGTAGAACCTGTTCTCGGATATGATTTACCGCCGGTACATATTATCACTCTGTCCGCTGTAATTGACGTTTTAGGCGTCTTTACTCCCTTTACGGCACCGTCACTGATTATAAGTGACTTTACCGTATCATGTACAAGCGACACATTCGGCTTTAAAGCGTATTTTTTTAGTGCCTTTACAACGTCCTGCGACTTATCGCTTACCGGAAATACCCTGCCGCCTCTTTCAACTTTTGTTTTAACGCCGTTTTCTTCAATAATTCGTATTATATCGTCATTTGTAAACGTATATAGTGCCGAATACAAAAACTTCGCATTTCTCGGATATTGACCTATCATATCCTCAATATCGGCTGAATTTGTTATATTACACCTTCCCTTGCCTGTTATGAGAAGTTTTTTGCCGATTATATCGTTCTTTTCGATTATTACCACTTCATCAGCCGTTTCGGCGGCTTTTCCTGCCGCCAAAAGCCCTGCCGCACCGGCACCGATTACTACTATTTTCATTCCGTCACACTCCAAGTTTCAATATTTCTGAACATTCTGTCAACAGACGGCAGAATTTCGCTTTTAATTTTTGAGCCTGACATTACATTGCCTTTTCTGAAAAACAATACAGTAAACGGCATATCATTCACTATTATGTCACCATACTGACGGAATAAAGCCTTTTGCTGTTCTTCGTCATTCGTCATTCCAAGCTGACCGATAAGCATATCAAGGTCGGGATTTGCATACGAGAAATAATTATCGGTCGACGATACAAGCGGAGTCAAGTCATTATTTGCACTGACTTCTATCTCACCTATCATTATATCATAATTTTTCGCATTAATTCTTGCAATATATTCATCATACGGAAGTGCAGTAACTGTTGTCGGAATACCGAATCTTGTATAACTGTCTGCCACTTCGTTTGCTATATTAACCTTTTCCGCACTGTCACTGTTTGTCAAAATTTCAAATTGCAAAACCTGTTTTTGCGCACCGACATGGCGTACATATTTTCCATCATTGTCCAAACCCCATTTATCATTTCCCAAATGCTGTGTTGTCAAAATTTCATCAGGCTTAAATTTTGTACTTGTGTCATAATAGAAAATTGATGACGGATTAATCGGAATATTGCTTGCCTTACCGCGCGAATATATCGTTGAATTTACAATACTGTCCTTATCAACAATATTTGACAGTCCCTGTCTTGTTTCAACGCCCGAAAGCAACGGATTTGCCGTATTATATCCGATAAAAGTCATTTGATTTGTTATATACTCATTATTTCTTGCACTGCCTCTCGGTGTATATTCCGAAAGATCTACCGTTCTGCCTGTCATAAGGTCAATTTCGCTTGCTTCAAACATTGATTCATACTTCTGCAAGTCGGGTACGGTATAGACATAAAGGCTGTCGATTTTTGCTCTGCCGTTATGATAATTGTCAAATGCCGAAAATAACAGCTTGCCTGTGCTTAACTGTGAATTATACTTATAAGGACCTGTTCCCATCGGTATATAATTCGCATTGCCTTTCATATCACTTTGATATTTCACTATCGGAAATGTCAAAAGTGACACAAAATTCGGCACTGCGTAATTCAATACAATCTGAAACGTATAATCGCCAGTTGCCATATAATCCGCCATATTTGCAAGCACAGATGTGTAATTAGTAACACCGGAACGTATTTGCTTAAATGTATAGCTTACATCATACGCATTGAAATTTGAGCCGTCCTGCCATTGTATGTTGTTTTTAAGAGTAATATCAATCGTTCTGCCGTCGGGAGATACAGTATAGCTTTCAGCCAAAATCGGTACTGCCTGCAATTTTTCGTTAAGTTCAAAAAGCGGTTCATACACAAATTCCATACACTCTTTAACCGTTTCCGATTTTGTCAAAAGCGGATTAAACGTATCAAAATCAAGCAATCCCACGCTTAGGCTGTTTGATACTTCCGTCTTATTTTCATCTGCAACCTTTTCTTCATCAACAGTTTCCTGTGATATTCTCTCTTTAATTCTTTCAACGGTATCGCACCCTGTTACAGAAAAAACTGTACACACGGCAAGCAACACCGCCACTAAACCCTTTATCCTTCTCATCTCATTCTCCAAATCTATATTAACTCAATAAATGCACCGAGATTTCCTCTTTTTCCGTTCGTCTTTCTGTGCGAAAACAGTAAATCACTGTTACAGTAAGTGCATATTCCGCAATTATCGATATTTTCTTTCAATATACCGCTTTCAATAAATTGTTTTTCGATTGCTTTCTGCATATTAACGTGATACTTTTCACCGTATTTCACTATGGTATCTTCACCGAATTCCTTTATAAATATTTCGGCAACTTCGTCACCTACTTCAAAATGACATTCCTGTATTGACGGACCGATAGCGGTTAAAATATCTTCCGCACGGCTTCCGTAATCTCTTTTCATTTTTTCGATTGTTTTCTGACCTATTCGCTTTACCGTACCTTTCCAACCCGAATGTGCCAATGCGGCTACTCCGAGCTTTTTGTCAAGAAAAAACAACGGTACGCAGTCGGCAAACAGCGTAACCATAGGAATACCTTTCTTATCCGTAATAAGCGCGTCAACGCTCTCAAACTTGTTTTCACGCACAATACCGTTTCCGAAATCGTCCTCTGTCACGGTATGAATAACATCTTCGTGAACTTGTTTTGAAAGCACAAGTTTATTATAGTCCATACCAAGCGTATCAGCCATTATTTCAAAGTTTTTAAGCACATTTTCGCGTGTATCATCACAGTGAAAGCGAAAATTCATACTGCTGTAACAGCCGTCGCTGACGCCGCCCTCACGCGTGGAAAAACCGTGTTTTACAAGTCCTGTTTCCTCAAATGATGTAATTGTGTAATACGAAACACCGTTTTTTCTGTTAAGCTTAAACATCGCTATTCCTCCGAAAATAATCATATACGCTTTGTGCCGATTTACTGTCCATTTCTTTGACGTTTAACAATTCGTCCAAAGTCGCCTCTTTTATTTTATCAATAGTTTTGAAAGTAGTCAATAGGGCTTTTCGCCTTTTTTCACCAATTCCGTTTATTTTATCAAGCTCGGAATTGATTTTACCTCTCAATTTTCTGTGATATGATATTGCGGTATCGTGAACTTCGTCTTGAATGTGAGTTATAAGTTTAAATACGGGACTTGTTGCACTGAGTTCGATTTCACCGTTTTTTGAAACAAGCCCTCTTGTTCTGTGCTTGTCATTCTTCACCATACCGAATGTTTCAATATCGACTTCAATCATATCCAGAAGTTCTGTTATCACGTTTAAATGCCCTTTACCGCCGTCAAGCAGTATAAGATCAGGCAAAGGCAAAAACTTTGCGTTTCGTTTCAAAAGCGTACCCTTTTCAACCTGTTCTTCCTCCTCAAGCGCGTGTCTGAAACGTCTGTATATGACCTCACGCATAGCCGCATAATCGTCCGCACCCTCAAACGATTTTATCTTGAATATTCTGTATTTACGTTTCGCAGGCTTACCGTTTTCAAATACAACCATTGCACCGACATTATCCGTACCTTGAATATTTGAAATATCGTATGCCTCAATTCTGTAAGGACGTTTTTCAAGTCTTAGCTGTTCCTGCATCATATCAAGAACAGTATTCTTTTCACGTTCTTTCATCACCTTAATTTTATAATTACCAAGCGCAATATCGGCATTTTTACGCACCATTTCAACCAAATGAAGTTTTTCGCCTCGTTTTGGCATTGCAATAGTAACTTTGCGTTTTCTTATACCGCTGAGCCACTTCATTATCGCTTCACTGTCGTCAACTTCGTATTCGGTCAAGATTTCTTCGGGTATAAATTCACTGTTTTGATAAAACTGCTTTACAAAATCGGTAAGTATTTCTTCATTTGTACTGTGCTGTGTGTTGTCAATTTTATAGCTTTCTCTGCCGATAACTTTACCGTTTCTGATAAAGAATACCTCACAAAATGCAACGCTTTCTTCCCTTGCAAGTGCAATGACGTCTTTATCGTTCTGTTTATCGGTATTTATAATCTTCTGATGTTCTTCTATATCCTTTACGGCTTGAATTTTATCCCTTAAATCAGCCGCTTTCTCGTACTCCATATTCTGTGAAGCCTTCATCATTTGCTCTGTCAGTTCTGCTATAAGCTCCTTGTGGTTGCCGTCAAGGAAACGGCAAATATTAAAAAACACCTGTCTGTATTCCTCTTTTGAAACCTTTCCCGTACACGGTGCAAAGCAATTATTGATGTGATAATTAAGACACGGTCTGCCTTTTCTTATATCGTCCGGAAATTTTCTGTGACAAGTCGGCGGTTTAAAAAGTTTCTGCACAAGCTCAAGAGTATTTTTTATTGTTATTCCCGACACATACGGTCCGTAATATTTCGCACCGTCCTTTAAAAGTCTGCGTACTTTCAAAACCTTTGGATACGGTTCGTTTATCGTGACTTTTATATACGGATAATGCTTGTCGTCCTTTAAAAGTATATTATACTTCGGTCTGTGCTTTTTTATAAGATTACATTCAAGCGCAAGCGCCTCTGTTTCGGAATCTGTGACAATATATTCAAAATATGCCACGTTCGACACCATTGCAAGAACTTTCGGTGTGTGGTTTGAATTTTTCTGAAAATACTGTCTGACACGGTTTTTAAGTATCTTCGCCTTACCGACATATATTATTTTATCGTCCTTGTCGTGCATTATATACACACCCGGATCTTCGGGTAAATTCTTTAACTCCTGTTCCAAATCAAACATATTGCCACCTCCTTACACCAAAAATAACTCTACATAATAATGCAGAGTTATTTTCTTAAATATTATTTAAAATTATTCAGAGAAATTAGATTCAATCAATTCAACCAAAGTCTTAACTGCCTCTTCTTCATCACTACCGTCAGCAATGATTGATATTGATGTACCCTTAACGATACCCAATGAAAGAACTCCCAAAAGACTCTTTGCATTTACACGTCTTTCGTCTTTCTCAACCCATATGCTTGACTTAAATTCATTTGCTCTTTGAATGAAAAATGTTGCAGGTCTTGCATGCAAGCCTACCGAATTTTGAACTGCCACTTCACTTGAAACCATGAATTGTGCCCCCTGTCTTAAATTTTAATCACATATTTTACCGATATAAATATTATAATTAGCATACTAAAAAATTTGTCCCGCGTCAATCCTTTTTATCGTTTTGTAACAATTTTTAGTTATTATTTACTTATCTTTTTATTATTCGGATAATATTTTTGTGAAATAATACACGCTTATTCTTCAGTTGTTTCGGTTGTTTCCGCTTCCGTCGGCTGTTTGCCGTCAGTATTATCACTGTTGTCAGCCTCACTCGGCAAGTATCCGCTGTTATTTTTCAACAATTCTCTAACCTGTCTGTCGATTTCAGCAGTAAATTCTTTGTTCTCAACCATATATTTTCTTACATTGTCACGGCCTTGACCGATTTTTTCACCGTTATAGCTGAACCAAGCACCCGACTTCTTAATAATATTGTTTTCAACTGCAAAGTCAAGAATATTACCTTCTTTTGAAATACCCTCGCCGTACAAAATATCAAATTCGGCAGTTTTAAACGGCGGTGCAACCTTGTTTTTAACAACTTTAACCTTTGTCTTGTTACCGATAAGTTCCGTACCGTTCTTTATAACCTCGCCGCGTCTTACGTCCAATCTTACAGATGAGAAGAACTTTAGTGCACGACCGCCCGGAGTTGTTTCTGGATTACCGTACATAACACCGACTTTTTCTCTTAGCTGGTTGATAAAGATTACGACCGTACCCGATTTTGAGATAACGGCAGTAAGCTTTCTTAGAGCCTGTGACATAAGTCTTGCCAACAAACCGACATGGCTGTCACCCATTTCACCGTCAATTTCCGCTTTCGGAACAAGTGCGGCAACAGAGTCAACAACGATTACGTCAAGCGCACCGCTTCGTACAAGAGCCTCGGCAATATCCAAAGCCTGTTCACCGGTATCCGGTTGTGCAACAATTAAATTGTCTATATCAACGCCCAATTTTTTTGCATATACAGGGTCTAAAGCGTGTTCCGCGTCAATAAATGCAGCCTCACCGCCCATTTTCTGTGCCTCTGCCACAACGTGAAGTGCAACGGTTGTCTTACCAGAAGATTCAGGGCCGTATATTTCTATAACTCTGCCTCTCGGAAGTCCGCCTACTCCAAGCGCCATATCAAGCGTCAACGAGCCTGTCGGAATAACTTCAACGTCAACCGAATTTGCGTCGCCGAGTTTCATAATACTTCCTGTACCGTATTCCTTTTCTATAACACTGAATACAGATTCAAGAGCCTTTTTCTTTTCCTCTGCGTCAGTCATTTTTACAACTTTAGGTTTACTCTTATCCTTTTCTTTTGCCATTTATTTTCTCCTTTAAAGTATCACTTATATTTTATACGTCAATTATATTACATAAACACTCTTTTTTCAAGCAGTTTTTAACTCAATGCCGTGCAAAGTACGATTTATTGTACTTTAGCGATATTTTCAATACGGTTTGCGATATTTTCAAACGTAATTTTGCAAGTACACTCACGAACTTCTTCGCGTGTACCGTTTAAATGAAGTTCTTTCACTTCCGTTTCACCCATAACGCATATGCCGACATATACAAGTCCTACCGGCTTTTCTTTCGTTCCGCCTGTCGGGCCTGCTATGCCTGTTATGCCGACAGTAACGTCCGCACCTGTGTTTTTTCTGAGTCCCTCTGCCATTTCAAAAGCGGTTTCATAACTCACTGCACCGTGTTTTTCCAGCGTTTCGCCCTTGACACCGAGATATTTCATCTTCGCCGAATTTGCATAAGTCACAAAGCTTTCATTCAAAACCTCCGACGCACCCGAAACATTTGTTATAAGTGCCGCAAAAAGTCCTCCTGTACAGCTTTCAGCCGCCGAAACAGTCATTTTTCTTTCCGCAAGCATTTTTACAACTTTTTCGTTTAAACCGTTTACTTCCGCTTTCATATCAATCACCCAAGCCTTATTATTTAGGATATACTTCTATCTTTTCAACGCCTGCCAAAGCAGCCTCGATAAGTGTTTCAACGTCAAGTCTGTTTTCAGACTTTTCAATATTTGCACGTTTTGGATTTGTTGTAGGGTGCTTTGGTGTAAACACTGTACAGCAGTCCTCATACGGTAAAATCGATGTTTCAAATGTACCGATTTCGTGTGCTCTGTCAACTATTTCAATCTTATCCATACCGATAAGCGGCTGCAATACCGGCATATCAACAGCCGAATTTGTAACGTCAAGTGCCGCAAGAGTTTGACTTGCAACCTGTCCGACACTCTCGCCTGTTACAAGTGCCAATGATTTATGCTTACGCGCCAATCTTTCCGCAATACGCATCATAAATCTGCGCATAACAAGTGTCAAATGCTCTTCAGGGCATTTTTCTGCAATCTGCAACTGTATTTCCGTAAACGGCACGATATACAAATTGATTTTTGATGTATATTGTGCGATTATGCTTGCAAGCTCAATAACCTTTTCTTTTGCTCTCTCACTTGTGTATGGGAATGAGAAAAAGTTTACCGCATCAATTTCAACACCGCGTTTTGAAATCATATGACCTGCAACAGGGCTGTCAATACCGCCTGACAAAAGCAATGTTGCCTTTGAGCCTGTGCCTATCGGCATACCGCCCTGTCCCTGCACTTTATTTTCATCTGCATAAACGTATGCACCGAAATCTCTGACTTCGACTTTAACCGTAACTTCGGGATTATGAACATCAACGACTATATTCGGATATTCGTCGTCAAGATAACCGCCGACTTCCATACAAATTTGAGGTGAGTTAAGCGGGAACTGCTTATCAGAACGTTTTGCCTCAACCTTAAATTTAACGCCGTCCTTAAAGTCTTTCTTCAAATATTCCTTGGCTTTAGCCTTTATATCCTCAATATCCTTTTCACAAACAACCGCTCTTGTAATTGAAACAATACCGAATATTTTCGACAATCTTTCCACTACAATATCCATTTTATCCTCATCGAAAACTTCGACATAAATTGTAGCCTGTGCAAGTCTTGCCTTTACCTCAGCCACATTTTTCAGTGAATTTCTGATGTTGTTCATCAGTATATTTTCAAACTTCGGACGATTACCGCCCTTTAATATAATTTCTCCGTATTTTGCAAGAATAATCTCTTTCATTTACATAAATCTCCTTATTGTCGCAACCTCTTTTGCAATAATTTCCGCCGCTTTTATAACGTCTGCTTCTTCTGTCAATCTGTCAAAACTGATTCTCACCGCGCCGTTAATTTCTTTTTTATCAAGTCCCATAGCCGTAAGTACATGGCTCGGCTGCGGTTTGTGGCTTGAACAAGCCGAACCTGTTGAAACGTATATTTTATGTGCCTCAAGCGAATGAAGAAGTATTTCAGCCTTTATGCCGATAAACGATACGTTTAAAACACTGCCGGAATTATATTCGTCAGAGCCGTTTATCTTAATATTCGGTATTTCTTGAAGTTTTTCTTTCATTGTGTTTCTCAAATGTATAAGTTTTGATTGGTCGGTGTCACATTCAGCAGCCGCCGCACCGAACGCAAGTATACCGCCTACATTTTCCGTACCCGGTCTTATTTCACCCTGTTGTTCACCGCCAAACAATATCGGACGTATCATTCTTGTATCTGCTACATACAATGCACCCGTACCTTTAAAGCCGTGAATTTTATGGCTGCTTATCGTAACAAGGTCTGCACCCATTTTTTTCGGTTTCACATCTATTTTACCAAACGACTGTACACAGTCAGTATGAAGATGTGCATAAGGTGCTTTTTCAAGCATAATTTCTCTTATTTCTTCAATCGGCTGAATAACGCCTGTTTCATTATTGACGTGCATAACGCTTATAAGTATCGTTTCATCATCAAGAACGTTTCTAAGCATATCAAGGTCTACTCTGCCTTCACTGTCAACGTCAAGATACTCAACATTAAATCCGTCAATTTCAAGTTTTCTGAATGCCTCAAGTACAGACGGATGTTCGATTTTGCTCGTAACAATTTTTGTACCGATTTTGTGACGTGCCGCCGCAACGCCGAAAGCAGCCAAATTATTCGCCTCGGTACCGCCCGATGTAAACAAAATATTTTTACTTTCAACGCCAAGCATATCGGCAATATTTTTTTTGCTTTCGTTTATGAGTTTTTCCGCCTCAATACCCAAACCGTGAAGCGATGACGGATTACCGAAACATTCCGCCGCCTTAATCATTGCATCAACTGCCGCTTTTGACGGTTTTGTTGTTGCCGCATTATCAAGATATATCATACTCTTTCCACCTTTATTACCAATGCCATTCCGCTTTTTATCGTAATATTGCATTTATCCGCAAGCATAATATTGCTTATGCCGCGGCTGCTGCCGAAATACAAAGTTTCGTCATTCAACGGATATTCAAGTCCGTCTGTCGTTATTCCGACCGCATTATCCTTTATCGGAATTATAGACAGAGTTTGTCCTGTTTTTCCGTTTAAAGACAATTTATCTTTTAACAAATAAATTTCATTATTATCATCTATAAGCACACCGTTTTTACACTTTTCAAGCAATAAAATATCCGCTATACTGTGGTCAAAACGGTCGCCTGTCATGGCGATAAGGACTATGTCTTCATATCCATTATCCACCGCGTAAGCTACCGCAAGTTCACCGTCTGTAAAATCCTTGCGTTTTGGATATTCAATTCTGTCCTTAACATTTTCAAAATTCTTTGCCGAATCAAAATCACCTATAAGCACATCAGGCACTATCCCCATTTTTTCCGCATGGTTATAGCCGCCGTCGGCACATATTATAAAATCATTGTCATTGATTTTGCTTTTTATATATTGATAGTCTTTTATATCACCGTTACCGATTATTACCGCACGCATTATCTCATAAGACTCCTTACAGAGCCCTCAATATCGTCATTAAACACAGCCGTTCCCGCAACAATTATATTTGCGCCTGCATTAATCGCATTGTCAATATTGTTTGCATTAATTCCGCCGTCAACTTCAATATCAAAGTCACTGCCCATTTTTTCACGAATATACGCAATCTTTTCATTAACGCTTTCAATATATTTCTGACCGCCGTAACCCGGCTCAACGCTCATAACAAGCACCATATCGACTTTATCAAGGTACTTTTCAATCGCCGATACAGGTGTTTTCGGATTAATCGAAATCGCCGCTTTTTTACCTCTCTTCTGTATCATTTCAATACATTCTTTCGGCTTATCGGTTGCCTCGATATGAAAAGTAACACCGTCCGCACCGGCATTGATAAATTCATCAATATATCTTTCCGGCTTATCTATCATAAGATGTACATCAAAAAACATATCTGTATACTTGCGTAATGACTTTATAACAGGCATTGCAAAAGTCATATTCGGAACAAAATGTCCGTCCATAACATCAATATGCAACCACTGTGCTCCCGCGTTCTCTGCCCTTTTTACCTGCTCGGCAAGTATACCGAAATCTGCCGACAATATAGACGGTGATAATATCATTTCTTTTTCCATTCCTTTACTGATTTTAGTTTATTGTATATTTGAGTATAGCTGTCGTATCGTGACTGAGCCATTTCTCCGTTTTTAAGCTTTTCTTTTATATAGCAATCAGGCTCGTTTATATGTGAGCATCCTCTGAAACGGCATTTATTTTGAGAGTCCGCCATTTCGGGAAAATACTGCCACAAATCGTCAGCCTTTATATTTTCAATTTCAAGTGAACTGAAACCGGGTGTATCAAGTACAAAACCTCCGCTTTCAAGTTCAAACAATTCAACGTGACGCGTCGTATGTTTTCCGCGGCTTATTTTTTCGGAAATACTTCCCGTTTCAAGCTCTCCGTTTGTGATAATACTCAAAAGACTCGACTTACCAACTCCCGAAAGTCCCGCAAATGCAGTCGTCTTATCCTTCAAATAATCCATAAGCAAATCCGTGCCGTCTTGTCTTTCGGCACTTACAGAAAATATTTTATATTTGGCTTTTGAATATATTTCTTCTATATCCTCACGTTTTTTTATATCTGTTTTATTAATGCAAATAACAGGAGTTATATTATTAATCTCCGCATTTATAAGCATTTTGTCTATCAAAAACAAATTCGGTTCCGGTGACGCCGCCGCAATGACAAGCATCATTGTATCAACATTTGCAACCGGCGGTCTTATAAGCGACGATTTTCTCGGCATTATTTCAATAATACTGCCTTTTTCGCCGTCCGTTTCAATATTCACCTTATCGCCAATCATAGGTGTTATCTTTTCCTTGCGAAAAATTCCCCTTGCTTTACATTCGTATATGCTATCAGAGGCCTTTACATAGTAAAAGCCTCCAATACCTTTCATTATAGTTCCAACCATAATTACCTCTAATTAAAGTTTATTGTTCTGTCACTTACCTTACTTCCGTCTATATAAGCCTGAACTTCCGCAGTTCCCGAGCCTGTAATTTCAACCGATACAGTGCCTTCGTCCTTTGAGTGAACTGCATTATGAACTGTTTTTCCGTTTGCTACAATTTCAACATCAACCGAATCATCTGCAGTGTCCGGAATTTTTACAGTGAAAGTTCTTGTTGATGTTTGGTTTGATGAACCCGAATCACTGTTTGAACTATCGGATGTGTTTGAACTTGAATTGTCGTTGCTTGATGTGTTTGAATTGCTTGAACTGTTTTGGTTTGTGCTTGCATTGTTTTGTTCATTTTTTGTCTGTGATGAATTATTTTGTTCCGCTTGTTGATTTGATTGATCTGCCTGAGCTTCTTCACCCTTTGAAAGTACAATGCTTACATATGAGCCTTTATTCGCAGTCTTGCCAAGTTCAGGACTTTGTGAAATAACAGTTCCCTCTTGTGCCGAAGACGCTTTTCTTGAAACGTTACCGAGATTTAAGCCGTTTGCTTTAAGTGTTGCCTCTGCCTGTTCTCTGCCCAAACCGATTATGCTCGGAACTGATACTCTTTCAGCTGCAGGAGTAGCTTGCGCACTGCTTTCTCCCTTACCTTTGCTGACGTGGATATTTATAATATCGTCTTTGTTAAGCTTTGTTCCGCCCAAAGGTGTTTGACGAATTACATATCCCGACGGTACATCATCAGATTCTTCCTCAACAACCGTATAGTTAAGCTCAAGTTCAAGAATTTCCGCAATAGCCTCATCAAACTGTTTTCCCGTAACATCAGGTGCTACAATATCACCGCCCGATGAACCTATTGAAACTATAAGTTTTACATCAGAATTTTTTGCCACAATCTTTTTGGCTGTAGGGTCTTGTGAAATTACGCAGTTTTCCGCAACCGTATCCGAAAGCGAATATTCGATTTCATCAGCCAAATGAAGTCCTGCCTTTTCAATTTCCGCAGTTGCCTTTTCAACAGTCATATTTTTAAGATCAGGCACAATCGCCTCTTTACGCATATTTATAAAGAAAAATGTTCCGAGTACTATAAGCAAAATAACCGCTGCCGTTGAAATTGCAAGAACAACAGCAATCCTGTCCTCTTTCTTCTGCTTTTTATTCTTTTTCTTTACTGCTTTTTTACGTTTTGTACGACCTCTTGCAGGAAGTTCCTCTTCATAAGGTTCTTCCTCCTCTACCGTTTCCGGCACATCAAGATTATCGTCAAAATCACTTTCGTCGTCATACGCATAATCTTCCTGCGGTGTTACTTCTTCATATACATCATCGCGGCTCGGAAGCGGCTCATCTGCAAGTACAGCATGAAGATCGTCAACAAATTCCTGTACATTTTGGTATCTGTTACTTTGTTCTTTTGAAATTGCTTTCATTGTAACATATGCCAAATCAGTCGGTATATCAAGATTTACGCATTTAACGTTTACAGGTTCTTTTTCAAGGTGCATAAGCGCTACGCTCACAGGAGTATCACCGTCAAAAGGGACTTTTCCGGTAAGCATTTCGTAAAGCACAATACCAAGTGAATATATATCACTTCTTGCATCCGTAAATCCGCCTCTTGCCTGTTCAGGCGAAATATAATGCACCGAACCCAAAGCACTTCCGCCGACAACGGTAGTTTCTCCCGCAACAGCTCTGGCAATACCGAAGTCCGTTACTTTCAAAGTTTTGTCCTTTGTCATAAGAATATTTTGAGGTTTAATATCGCGATGTATTATATTAATAGAATGTGCCTCGCTTATACCTTGTCCGATCTGAATAGCAAAGTCGCAGGCCTCCTGCCAAGGAAGTGCACCCTTTTGCTTTATGTATTCTTTAAGTGTAATGCCGTCAACGTATTCCATAACCATATAATTAAGCCCGTTTTCTTCGCCGACATCGTAAACAGACACAATGTTATTGTGTACCAAGCTCGCCGATGACTGAGCCTCTTTTATAAAGTTTGAAACAACCTGTTCTTCACCCTCAAGCGAATCACGAAGTATTTTTATCGCAACATATCGGTTTAAAAGCGTATCTTTCGCCTTATAAACTGTAGCCATACCGCCGGTACCGATTTTTTCAAGCATATCATATCTATTTCCAAGTGTTATTCCAACTAAATTATCACTGTTCATTATCACATTTCTCCCTTTCCAAAGCCACAATGGTAATATTATCTCCGCCGCCTCGTTCATTTGCAAGTGCTACAAGTTCTTCCGCACTTTTCTGAAGGTTGCTTTTATTTTTAATATATGTTCTGATTTCATCGTCCTCTACGAAATTTGTAAGGCCGTCAGAGCATAGTACAAGAGTTTCACCGTTATAAGGTTTAATCGAAATATCTACTTTTACGGTGTCCTCTGCACCCATAGCACGCGTTATGTAGTTCTTTTTAGGGTGATTTTTTGCCATTTCGGGACTTATTTCACCTCTTGATACAAGTTCCTGTACATAGGAATGGTCTTTTGTTATCTGTTTGATTTCGTCACCTATCATATAGGCTCGTGAATCTCCGACGTGTGCCGTAATAATCTTGTTTTGATAAATCATTGCAAGCGTCGCCGTTGTTCCCATTCCCATTACTTTATAATGATTCTTTGCATAATTGTATATGATACTGTTCGCCGATATAAACGCCTGACGTATAACTTCTCCTGCCTCTACATAGTCGAGTTCGGTATCAAGATTTTTTTCTAAGTGGTTTTCTATAATATCGACAACCATCATACTTGCGACTTCACCGGCTTGATGACCGCCCATTCCGTCCGCAACAACTGCGTAAGGGAACGTGTCGCTTTCATTTACGTAATAATTGTCCTCATTAATTTTTCTGTGCATTCCTATATCGGTAACCGCACCAAACTGCATTTTGAAAATCACCTCATTTCACTAAAGAATTATAGTTTTTGATATTATATCACTTTTTTTCTCAGTTGTCCACAGGAAGCTGAGAATGGCTTAAATACTATGTTTCTCGCGTTTTTATATTTTTCTGATACCAATTTGATACCAATTTTAAACGATATGTAATTCATTAATATAATTAAATAACGTATCATTTTGAATATGAGTATAAACATCTAAAGCTGTTTTAACAGAAGCGTGCCCTAAGTAATTTTGAACAATTTTAGGTGGTATATTTTTTTCAAAACATTTCGTGGCGAATGTATGACGAAACATATGTGGGTGTATATGAGGAAGAAATTGTGGTTCTCTATTTTCCTTTTGTGCTAAATCTTCCTCTTTTTTATTAAACCCTATTATTAAATTGTCTAAACTTCTATCCACAGAATTTTTTGACAATGGTTGCTTTCGTTTACCTACGAATACAAAATCATCACCTGAAAATTTAGTTGTTTTATGAAAATTCAATAACTCTAATAATTCATCCGAAATAGGCATAAGCCTAACTGATGATTTTGATTTTGGAGTTTGATTATATTTTTTGACTTTTACAGTTTGCATAAATGTTTTATTAATTGATATTACTCTTTTTTCAAAATCAACATCCGACCATCTCAACGCAAGGGCTTCTCCTATTCTTACTCCTGTCATAAGCAAAAATTTATACAAATCAATAAAACAATGTTTTTTGCTTGTGCCATATGTTAATAAAGTATTAATCTCATCGTCTGTTAAGATTTTTCTTTTTTTATTTACATCTACTTCATAATTTTTACATGTTTCTAATAATGTTATTGGATTAACTATCATATATTTTTGCTTTTGAGCCATTTTAAACATACCACTTAGAACTGTCTTTATATTGTTTATCGTATGAACCGAAACACTTTTTCTTTTCTCATTTAAAAATTGATTTATATGAAAAAGTTCGATATTATTTATTTTTAAAAGCCCCATTGTCGGTGCGACATGTTTGTAATAAATTTTTTCAGAATTATAGACCGTCGATGGTTTGCAAGTCATTCTTCTTTCATTTATCCACATGCCATGTAATTCATTCATGGTAACAGTATTAGAATTTATACCTAATCCAACAGCATTCTCATATTTTGCTTTTGTGAATTTTTCCTTCACCTCTTTTAGTTTATGTCCATAAATTGTTTTTCTTTTTCCAAAAATATCAGTATATCTTGCCATATACCTTCCATCTTTAATTTGACATAAACCTTCTCCTAATTCCTTTCCTTTTAAATCTTTTCCCATAATTTATTCTCCTTAATCAAAAAGAAAAATAAATCATAATTTCTATAACGATTATATTATATAATATTATGATTTATTTTTCAAGTCTTATCTACCTGTATTTTGATCTATATATTTATCCAATATCGTTTTATTTGCAAATACTCTACCATTTATCCTGCATACATAAGGACAATTTGGTTCAGAAAGCATTTTTCTAATAGTTGTTTTCCCCATTCCAAGATACTCACAAAGATCTGTTACAGATAAAAGTTTTTTGTTATTATATCTATTATTAGTCGTCATATATCACCCTTTCTATAATAACAATCTCCTATTTACTTATTTGTACTTCCAAAGCCACCGTTTCTTTCTTCAACGACATCATCATCAATTACAGTTCCATACTGCACGAAAATGCCCTGTGCAAATTTGTCACCACGATTGATACTTACAATTTTATCTTCAAGCGAATTGTTTGTCACTTTGATAAATATATGACCCTCATTGTCACTGTTTGAATAATCGCTGTCGATTATTCCTGTAAGATTGTCCAACCATAAGCGATACTTAAATCCCAAACTACTTCTCGAATATATCTTCAGCACCCAATTTTCATCTATTACCGCTCTAATACCTGTCGGTATTTTTATAGTTTCTCCAGGCTTTAATTCAAATGAAATTGGACTTTCAAAATCATAGCCGGCAGAGCCCTTTGTAGCCCTTGTAGGAGGGTTTAAAAGGTCATAATAGTCTGAAAGCTGTTGATAGTCATACTTTGTACCAAAAGTGGCTTTCATATCGTTTATAAATTGGTCTTTGCTTACCTTCTCCAAAATAGCTATATCCCGATTATTTTCTGGTTTATCTAAAAAATAATGAACCAGTATCAACGCAATAGCTATAATGAGAAGAATTGAATTAAAAGTTGCTATCATATTTTTTATCATTCTTCCTTTCTATCCTATTCAACTATTCTTCGTGCCGTAGCATAATCACTTCTTGCTGACAAGCTTGTAATTTTTACTACGTCACCTGTTTGAGGAGCATGAATCATCATTCCGTCTCCTATGTACATTCCTACATGATGTGGAGATGAACTATCGCCGAAGAATACTAAATCACCAGGAAGTAATTCATCTCGTGACACATATCTTCCTTCGTTGACTTGAGTGTAGGTTGTTCGGCTAATGCTTACATCTATTTGTCCATAAACATATTTAACAAGTCCACTACAATCAAACCCACTTGGTGTTGTTCCTCCCCATACATATGGAACGCCTAAATATTGTTTTGCAGTTTCTACTGCTTTTTGATTTAAGGGTGTTGGCGTCGGTGTAGGACTTGGGGTTGGTTCAGGTGTTGGTGACGGAGTTGGCTCTAATGCTTTCTCAATGACTTGTGTTGTATAGTGAACTGACCACACATCACTTATGTCATTCGTCACATTTTCGTTTATATTTGGTATCGCATATGAATTAATCATGCTTGTCGCAAAAAATAAACTTCCTAAAACTAAACTTACGGTTCTTTTTCCTTTCGTTACTACCATTAAATTCCTTTCTCCCGTTCGGATATAGCAGGTATATATCCTTTACGTTGTTCTTTGAATGTTCCAACATTGACATCAATATCCAAATTTTGATATAATATATTTGTATACGCTACGAAACCACATCTTCGTTTCAGCATAATCCGTTTTGTAAGTGTATACAGAAAGAGAGGATACTGAATGTCAGATGTTTTGAACATTACAGTGCAGTGTAACAGCCCTGAACAGGTTATTGCTTTAATAGCAATAATGATATTTGTTTTTGCCCTAACAGTCGTTGTACTCAAAGGCATTATCAGATTTACAGGGATGGTTCTCAGCACCATTTTGCATTATCATAATGCAACTGTGAAAATCAGTGGAGCTTCAGTTAACGCTGAGTTAAAGCTCCATAATTGATTGATAAGACCTCATTTTAATATGGGGTCTTATTTTATATCTTCATAAAGTGAAGATAATTTATCTTGAACTTCCGTATCAAGATAATAGTGTAGAAGCATTTCTTGATACGGAGTAAGATGCACTTTAAATTGACTTTCTATGAAGTCTTTGATTCTGTTGTATGTTTTTATGTCTGTCATAATTTAAAAACATTACATGCTTTTTCTATCAGCAATTTCTGCATTTTTGGCTTCATTGTATCTTGTTTCGCCATGAACTCTTGTGAATCCTAAGTAGCCATTCATGCGGTCTATTTTAGTAATCATACTGCTACCACATTCAGGGCATTCATCCATTTCCACTTGTTGATAACCACATTCTTCACAATAACACATTGCAAGATTAACACCTTCATAAAATCCTTTTTCCATAGCTCTTAACACAAGAGTTTTTATTGCTAAAATATTATAGCCTAAATTATATCTACAATACTGTATCTTGCCACCATTAAACAAATCCCAAAATCTTTCCTCTTTGTCTTGTTTCTCTATTGGTGACATTTGTTCTGATACATGACAATGGAATGAATTGCTTACATACGGCTTATCTGAGACATTTTCAACTATTCCATATATTTTACGGAATTGTTCAACCTGAAGTCCGCAAAGCGACTCGGCAGGTGTACCGTATATGGCATAAAGAATATGGTCTTCTTCCTTGATTTTATTGGTATAATCATTAATATACTTCATAACCTCAAGAGCAAATTCTCCATCTTCTCGTATTGATTTACCGTTGTATAATCTTTGCAACTCATTTAAAGCCGTAACACCATAGCTCATAGTCATAGGTGGAAGTAAAGATTTTATTTTATCTGTCGGTTTTAAATGTCCGCCCAACAAACCACCTTCACAAAAAGCTACGGGATTTATACTCGCACGAAGTTCACCGATATAATCATATGTTCTTTTATGTAGATTTCTAATCATTTCAAGATAATAATCTAATACTTCATAAAAGTCTTTTGACTCTTTTCTCGATTTTGCAAGAATCATAGGTAGATGTAATGATACAACACCTAGATTACAACGACCTTCAAATATAGGTTTGTCATTTTCATCTGCTGGGTGCATACCACCCCTTTCATACCAAGGAGATAGGAAAGCCCGGCATCCCATTGGACTAACCACTCTACCATATTTTTTATACATTTCTGGTACATATCCTTCGCCAGTCAAAGATAACCAATCAGGATACATTGTTTTACTACTACAATCAATACCGGCATTAAAAACATCAGCACAAGGATATTCTTCACTTCCGTCTCCATGAAGATTTTTATCATATAAAAATACTATTTTAGGGAACAAAACAGGACGCTTAAATCCTTTTTTTCCTTGTCCTTCCGAATGAACTTGTAGCAGAGTAATTGAAGCCATTTTACCGAATCTTGACGTTGCAAGTCCTAATGTCATCGTAACAAAGGGATAGTCCCCTCGTGACGAACCAACAGAATTCAGCTTCATTTCTATTCCTTGCCACCCTTGCTCAAATTCTCTTTGTACTTTGCTGATGGCATATTCATCTGCTTTATCATCACGATATCTTGATTGATATACATTACTACAATCTTCATCTTTGAATAAATCTAAATATTCTTGACGATATTTGTTATATGATTTTTCTGCATATGGCTCTAAAATTTTGTCCACTTCGGGAACAGTGAAGCCACCATACTGTTGTGCCGCAGTAGATAATATAATATCTCCCATTACATCAAATGCAGTATCGAGATAATTCGGTTCGTTGTACCATATATTACCCATTTCAAAGCCACCATGCATGACTTCGCCCACTCTGAACAAATCACAGTTAAATGAATCCAATCTTGCACTTCTATCATGAATGTAAATGTATCCGTCTTTCATTGCTTGTTTTTCGTCATGAGTTAAAAAGAACTTCTTATATAATTCCCCACTTAGTTCGTTATATATTAGACTTCTTTTTGTTGCCACCAATGCTGAGTCTGTATTGGCATTATTTTTATCACCAATATACCTTATTGTTTGGCTACGTTCATATACTTTGTCCATCATATGTACGAAATCTTTTTTGTAATTTCTGTATTCTTTATACATTTTAGCGACTGCCGGAAAATCTTCTTCAAGAACAGATTCAACTATATTATGCATATCATAAATTTCAATATTGGTATTATCATCATAGTTTTCTTCTATTCTTACCAATACATCATTTAAAATAGTAGCATAATCAGCATCTGAAAATTCATACATTGCCCTTCTTGCTGCCTTATTACAAGCATTGATTATTTTTTGTTCGTTATATTCTTCGACAGTTCCATCTTTCTTAATTACATTAAACAAACGTATCATTCCTCCTTTGACTCAAAGCTTTTAATCACATCATTTAACTTCATTGCAATCACACTCAAATCAGAATGTCTTGAATTCCTTACGATACAATCCCAATGTTGGGAATCAACATCAGCAAAAGCTTCTCTATCGTTTTTAATTCTTTCTTCAATCTTTTCTTCGCTATCCCCACGTTCTTCCATACGAAGTTTGCGAGTGGCTTCATTAACATCAACATATATAGTAATAATATGTCTATCTTTGTATGTATCTTTTAATTTTTTTAACCCATCCATTTCAATGATATAAAAATCAGCATTGTCAACTTGAGGTTTAGTTGCCCAATAAAGATTCCCATTAAAAAAAGTTTCAGCTATTATCTCATTATTCTCTTTATCCTGTTGATATTGTTTGACATTTGAAAATGTATGATTTAATATATCATTTTCATCATCTGTTCTTATTGAACGTGTAGTATATGAAGCTACTTTTGTATAGCCATAACGCTTACACATATAGTTTATAAGCACATCTTTTCCAGCGCCACTTTCACCAACTACACAATACAAATTTTTTGTCATACGCACTTCTCCTTAAATTAAGCTATTATTTCGTTAATAACTGATTTTAGTTCTTCATCTATATCACCTTCTATCTCAACTTTAACCGGAGTAGATAAATCAAGACTATACAAGCCAAGTATTGACTTGCCATCAATTCTATACTTATATAATTCTTTGCCGTCCGCAATATTTCTACCACTACAAACCGTAACATCACCTATATGATGTTGGCATGCTACATTGAATTTCTTTATTTTTTCCATTGTGTCTATTAAAACAATCGTTTCTATCATAGTAATTTTAATCCCTTTCTTTTTCGTGTTATATTTGCTATTGCTCTGTATTTTTTCAATTCTTCGGGAGAAGCCTGTCGAATAACGACTTCTCCACTTCTACTCTCAAATGCCCTACACTCACGCTGCAAATCGGCTTGTGCAAGTTCTCTCAATCGTGCCTTAGTTGCCAATTATTAAAATTCCCCTTTCTTATTCTGCAAGATAAACATTATAATTTCCTGTAATTGCATTCGATTCACTGTTTGATGAAGTCAATACATCTATTTTATTACCCTTAATTGCACCGCCTGTATCACGAGCAACTCTATATCCAATACCCTCTATGTAAACTTTTGTTCCCAATGGGATAACTTTAGGGTCTACTGCAATAGCCCATCCGACTGATGAGTATAGATTATCCCCCATACAAGTCACTGAATAACCACCGTTTTCAGATGGTGATGCAGTATAGCCAGTGACATAAAAGTTTCCAAGATATGAACCTTTTACACCCTCACTTGCAGTTGTTTGCTTGTCCAAATCTTCTTTATTATCAACAAAATATGTACCATAGCAATATCCTTGAGTTTCGCCGTCCCAAACTTCATACCACTTACCTGTTTCATCGACACCTATAACTTGAAGTTCTGTACCCTTTGGGAATACCTTGATTATTTCACTATCTTCTGTGCTTGGCTTGATTCGACAATTCAAACCACTTTGAGCAGAAACATAATGTGTTTCCCACTTTGTCTCATCTGCATTCACACCTACAATTCCTGTTGCTATTGATACAACCGCCATTACTCCACATATTACTTTTCTCAAATTTTTCATTACTTAAATTCCTTTCTCATTCGTTTTCATAAGTTTCTTTTATACATTCGCTACATCCGACAATCTCATTATTGAATATGTTCTTATATAACACTTCTACCTCTTCGTTACAAATCGGACAAATTATCGGAGAATCATCATAATCATATTCTCCATAGTTACCCGTCCTTGCAATCTCCATAGCTGAAATTGCCATTGGATCATCATTTGAATAAATCATCTTCTATTTTTCTCCATTGGTTTAAAGATTGTTATTTCAACCTCATCGCCATTTTTCTTTGTATCTTCCCATACATTTATGTTATACTCCTTTTTACTGTCTTTCCAAGGTACTTTATAAGTTTCACCGTCAACAGTAATTGATGTAATATCTTTAAGTTCTTCAAGTTTATACATACAATCTTCTCTGCCAATGCGTTCATCTTCGCACAATACATTATCGGACGGCTTAATCTTCATATAAACCTTATTAACATATCTCTTTATCCCCTTACCGTTAAAATAAAGATTAGTAGATATATTAATGCTAACAAAATCTCTCTTTGGAATATCTATTCCCTCATTACTTTTCTGAATATGAATCATATTATTACATTTCTCCTTCTATCATTTGTTTAAATTTAACTTCGCTAATAATTGGAATACCCAAGCTCTTAGCCGTTTTATTTTTTGACGACACACTTTCGGCATCATTGTTGATTAAGTAATCTGTCTTTTTTGTAACAGAACTTACAACTTTGCCACCATGATTTTCAATCTCTTTAACTAATTCGGCACGATTAGAGTAACTGATTAACTTTCCGGTAATACAAAAACTTTTACCTTGAAGTGTATCTACTGTATTATTCTCTTTTTCTTTTTCAAAAGTAAATTCATTTGCCAAATCTAAAATATCTAAACTGTACTTGTTCCAATAATTAATCAAAGATGTGACTAATTCAACCCCAATACCATCAATATGTGTAAATGCTGTTCTCCCCTTGTTTGATAATACATTCACAAATACCTCAAAATCATTTTCACATACTTTTGAAATGTCTTTGCTTGCACTTTTCCCCAACAACGGAATGCTTAATGAATACAGAAATTGAGCCAATGTTGTATTTCTACTTTTCTGAATTGCTGATAATAGCTTTTCGACAGACTTTTGACCAAAGCCTTCAAGAGATTGAATTTGTTCTTTAAAATCTTCAAGATGATAAATATCTTTGATGGACTTTACATATCCAAGTTGAATAAATCTTTTTAGAGATGCTTCTGATAAGTTTTCAATATTAAGAGCATTTTTTGAAACTGCATGAGACAGCCTTTTTAATAATTTCCCCTCACAATATTCATTTGTACAAATCAAAACTTCTGAATCGTTGTCCTTCTTGATTGTTGTTGGATGATGACATATAGGGCAATGTGTTGGAATGTTAAAATTACCACTTTTGTCTATACTATCGTGTACTTTAGGAATGACCATATTTGAGCGATAAATTCTAATTCTATCACCAATTCCAAGCATCATATCTTTGATGTACGTTATGTTATGAAGGGTAGCTCTTGTTGTAATTGCACCAGACAAATCTACTGGGTCAAATACTGCTATAGGATTAATTAAACCACTCTTAGACACGCTCCATTCGATGTCTTTAAGAACAGTCTCATATAATTCATCTTCATATTTATAAGCTATAGAATGTTTAAAGAACTTATCAGTTCTCCCCATTGATTCAGCAATGGCATAATTATCTATCACCATTACTGCACCATCATATGGGATGTTATATAAGTCTGCTTGGTTTCTTAAAGCATCTAAGATTTTAGATATGTTACCTAAGTCAGATGAAGTATTTGAATATGTGAATGTCGGAACAATTTCAAACCCATTTTTCTCTGCTTCTTTTAAATCAAAAAATACAGATTTATGACTAAATCCTTTAATAACTCTCCATGCAATAAATCTCATATGTCTTTCGGCAGCTTGCTGACTATCTAAGAGTTGCAATGAACCAGATACAAAGTTTCTTGGATGCTTATACTTTTGACCCATTGGTAATTTGGCATTAATTTCTCGAAATGTGTCCCATCCAATAATTGTTTCGCCATCAATGATAAGTTCGTCTTTATACGGAATTTCTTTGGGAACATTGTTCATTGTAAGTACATTTTGAAGAACATCTTGCCCTTTAGTACCGTTTCCTCTCGTTTCTGCTGAAATTAATTTACCATTCAAGTACCTCAACGAAGTAGTAAGACCGTCACACTTCACAGATAGAAAACAATTATTGTATCCAGCAAATTGAATTAGTTCATTAATAGATTTTGTTTTATCAAGTGAAAGCATCGGATGGTTATGTTCAACTTCTGCAAGTTCATCTGATATATTATATCCAACATTGTGTGTTGGGCTATTAGAGAAAACAATTCCTATTTCTTTTTCTAATTGTTTCAATTCTTCAAGTTTTAAATCAAAATCATAATCACTCATTACCGATTTATTGCTATTGTAATAAGCATTTGACGCATTATTTAATTCGATAATTAATTCTTTCATTTGTGTTATTTTATCCATTTACCCTACCTCATCTATCCATGTTATCCCTAAATTTTCGCAAAAAATTAAAGCCTCCTCTTTGGTGTGGAAGATTTTATAACTTCCACAACCATAGAATACAACGTACATTTATATATTCTCCGTCTCATCAGGAAATATCAATTCCTGTGCATACGGAAGTGTTCTCGCCCAATCGATGAATGACTTTGACCATTCTGTCAATTTGTGAAATCTTCTCTGACCTTTTGAACACATCGCCAAAAGATTTTCGTATGTCATTGTAACGGTTCTTGTCTGCTGCCACGCTGACGGCAACCATCTGATAAGTTCTTTCCAATATGCCTTATCCTTTGTTTCAAGATACTTTACACGCATACTCTCCAAAAATTCTATATGCTTGTCTATCACATCACCAAGTTTTGTGCCGTCATAATCAAGATCTGAATTGTAATCGTCAATTTCAAAACACTCGGCAGTAATAGGTGTTGACGCAAGTTTGTGCATTGTCGATGTACTGTTTGCAACAGTACCCACCTTATACGTATCAAATTCTTTCCACCAATAAAGCGGAGCAGTTATATCAACCGATACAAAAATCTGACGCATAAATTTTCTGTGCTCACTGCCTGCTTTTATAAGTCTTTGTGCAAGATTCAAATCATTTTCGCCGATTATAACTTCGCCGTTTTCTTCAACCGTATCATTCTTTCTCCACGATTCAAGAGGGTTTCTCATGCCTCGAAGTGCGTGTTCAAATCCCCACACTTCCGTATTTATAAATCTCATTCACTTTCTCCTTTATTTAATCGTTCTGAAGTTGCGATACATCCATAATTAAGGCTCAATCATGGTGTATTCATATTCCATGTTGTTGTCTGGACAGTAATCAAATTTTGGTCGAGGAGATTACTGCCCTACTTTATTATTCTCCAAACATATCTTCAATGTGTTGGTTTCTTAATTTGTGCCAACCGTACATATCTTCAGATTTAAGCTGTGATTTCCATTCTTCCCATTTAGAAGGAACAAACTCAGTCCATTCTAAGTCTGGAAGAACTATTGTCAAATTATCTTTCGCTTTGTCATCAACATTAAGTGGTGGCTTATACAAATTAATAAAATAGATTTCATACAAGTTCATATCTGCTTCTGTTGAAAGCATTGTATACTCTATTTTTGTTACATTATGTATGTCGATTGCTCTATGCATTGGCTTGGCAAACATATGACCTCTCATTCTTGCTTGTAAAGGTTGTTTTGTCCTGCCTAAATAGGCTAGGCAATCTCCATACCATATCTTATAAAGGATAAATCCTTTTGGACTTGTCATCTAATCACCTCTTTTCGATTTGCAAATAAAACAGGAATTTTTTCGGTATTTTATATCTATATATTGTTCTTTTTACATCATCCAAATACTATATATAGTGTCTACTTCTCATTTTTAATCACATTGAACATTTCATCTACCGAATCCAGTAAATCATATCGTTTATCAAACGGTGCAGTTGAACTTCTTGCAAATTTTCGTTCTACCATGTCAATATAGTATGTATTCGTTCCGTCATCACCGGCATAGAACTCGTCCCATTCTTCCTTAGAAAGCAATTTCTGTACTTCAAGTTGCTCTATTGCCAGATTGTCAAAACTCAACACTTTGAATTTATTAACAATGTCTGCAAGATTTTCTTTCAGCCACATCTGTTTTACAACAATGTTTTCATGGTCTTCTGCTAACCATTCAGATCCTCTTCTCAAATTTTTGTATCCGAGAATCAACATCTTTAATCCTTTATTCTCCAATGCTTCAACATCTGATGGCTTCAATACACCGTTGATTACATGAATAACTGCATTCGGGAATTTACTAATCTTCTCAATAAACTCTGTTGTAGGATTTACAAGTGATACTCCAAGACCATAAATTAGTTTCTCATTTATAATATTCTCTACTAATTCAATGTTTTTCTCAAAATGCACCTGGTTCAATGTAATATTTGCAATGACTTTTTTCTCTTTAAGTTTCTGTAAGAATGGAATTAAATTAGGATGTTCTAATACATTTCCACCGCCTAAAGCAACTTCTTGATACGGATGCAGCGTTTCTACGAATTTTTCGTTGAGAATATCACCTATCTTACCGTCCGGTGTGCTACCTTCGTGACAGAATTTACAACCCATATCACAACGATTACAAATTTTTATGTCCATATTTTCTGCATAAGCTGGCTTAAATTCATCATCGTTTGTTTCTCTAACCTTTGTACCATCTGAAAAAATCATTGTTCTCACATTTCCGTTCATGTATCTTCCTAATAATTCCATTCTTACTTTATCTCCTATTCTTTAATCGTGACCATAATATCCAAAAGCAACAACTTTCTCACCAGACTGTGTTACCATAGTATCTTCAAATGTTTCATATTCTTCGCAATAATTATTCCAATAGTAGTCTGAATCATACCATTCATTCTCATGAAGTAATTCCATTACTGCGTCATCATCGTTCCAATCAAAATCCTCTGATGGTGCATATTTACTTGACTTTTCAAATGCAATTACTTCTTCTTTTGTATAGAAATGATTCTTTTGGGGCTTATTATTCTCTGGATAACACCAATCAGAACCAGTAAATAGAATTACTTCTCCATTATCCCATCTATCATAATCAGACTGTGAACACATTGTCAAACTATGTACTGAACTACTATTTGTTTCAAAAGTTCCTCTTCTAATCTGTCTTTTCAAATTTAATCCTCCTAATGGTTATCATTATCAATAGTTAAAACGACTCCGGTATCAAAAATAAACTCTTCAATAGTACATTCTCCATAATCTGACAGTAAACTATCAATGCTACATACAGATTGATGGTCTACATAACCGTCATGGTCATTATAATTATCATTCCAACTACACTTTCCAATATTGCTTACAACCTTAATTCCGTCACAGTGACAATGGCTTGAAACAACCTTGCTTACTCTCTTAAAGTCTGCCAGTTCATAAAAATCTTCTAATGAAGAACAATCTCTATTTAATTCAATAATCATGGTCATCAAATAAGATAATTTCGTAGCTGCATCACAATACGAATCATATCCCCAACCAAACTCTCCAAATTCTGTGATAACCTTATTCTCATATTCATCTACGATAAGATTGTCCATATTGCCATTTGGAGTTACTGTTAAACTGTGCATTGACGATGAATTAGTCTCAAACACATTTCTTCTAATTTGTCTCTTCATTAAAACCATCCTTTCAGTAATATATTCTCTCTTTGTTTTTCAAAACTCCGATAAAAGTTTCGTTTTATCGGATTTTGTGACTCTGGAAACCCTTATTTTTCAAGGGTTTCAGAAATCACATTTTGTTACCTACTTACTTATTCTCTGTTTCATCAGGAACACGCTTGACTTCTTCTCTATTTTCATTTCTTCTCTTTACTTCGTCAATTGGAATATCAGTAAAATCAACACAATAAATTCTGTATCTGTATGTATTACACATTTCTTTATATCTGTTCATTTCAGATGTCTTAGAATTTGTAGCATCAATTACTGTAAATTCTCCTCGTTGCATACGAGTTTCCAACAGATTAAATAATATCTTCCATGTAACATTATCGTTACTCTGACTAATTCCATATGTACCATCTACGTTCATAATAGGACTCTGACAGAGTAATCTAATATCATCTGCTGATAGTGTATATGGTTTTAATCCATTCTTTTCAATCCATGTGGACTTGCCACAACCGGCAGAACCACGCAATAATAGTAAAATTCTCATAATCTATTATCTCCTTCTAATTACTTATTCTCTGTTTGAAATTACAAACCAAAAAAATAATCATTTTATGGCACTAATTACAAATTATCTCGTAGATAACATCATTGTGATACTTTCCAAACTTATCTTTAATTGCGTCTTTCAGTACATGTTTTGTACCATTATATTTTTCACAAAACTTATCATAATGTTTCTCAACAGGATTACCGCCAATCATTCGCCACTCAATTCTATGTAGTTTGTAATCATTGATAAGTTTATTGAGTTCACTGTATAAGTCTCTTCCTACTGTCGGATTGCCTCGGTCAAAAGAAATCAATCCAAATCTACTAGCGCAAGATGAATACCAATCAATGTGATAATCTAAATATCCCAATAACTTTTGTTTACTATCTACAATTGCATATTGGAATCTTCCGCTTTCTGTTTCTTCTTGAATATCAGGCAACCAATTTGTAAGTCCACCAGTTTCATACATCATATCTTCCGTGTAATAATACTTCTTGAATTCCTCAAGTATCTTGTCCTTAAAAAGAATTGCAGGCACTAACATTTATTTCACTCCCTTCTACCAAAAGAACTCGACTTTTATATGACTTCAAATGAGCAACAATACATACTTGCATAAGCCATAACAAAATCTAACAAATCTCTACTTATGTTTCTATCAACAGCTACTTTATAGAATCTATATCCTCTGCAATCACAATTCCAATTTCTCCATAACCATTTTTCTCCATTGTCAAGAAACCACATAATTTCTTCCCCTTGAAGATATTCTCTCTTATCTACAACAGGTTTATCTTTCATAAATTCAATGGCTTTTTCTTTATCATCTGTTACAATTCCACAAAGAACAATTTGGTTACTGCATGGATATTTGCGACCTTCTTGTTTATTGAAATCATCTCTAATCAGTTCTAATTCTTCGATACTTACAGTATTTTCGCTCAAATTATCACCTCTTTTCTAAACCCACGAAACAACGGTTTTATCGGATTGTTTTACTTTCAATCCTTTAAAAATATGTGCAACTACATCAACCGTCCATGAATTACCTATAGCTTCATATCTCCTAGTCTTAGCAATGCCAGGAGTAGCCGTATAATTTTCTGGAAGTGTCTGTAGTCTTTCAACTTCTAATACACATGTTTTCTTATATGTATTGTCTCCTAACCAATAATTGAACTTTGTATCAGTTCTACATCTTGGAATAGTTGGAGCTTTACTTGTTGGATAATACGCTCTATCTTGCTGAGAGTAATATCCTTTACCTGACAAATCATACTTGACATAATTCTCACATTCTTTAAAACCATTTGAAATTCTGTCATCATGTCTAATTAATGACTCATCCATAACAGCCACATCCTTAAACACAAGTCCTTTGTCTTCTGGTTGTGTTACATTTGATATGTTTGTCCAATAGTTTCGTTTTCTTCTCTGTGCTGAAACCAACGCACTGTCTATAAGAATCGGTTCTACACCCAACTCTTTATTTATCTCATTAATAATATTCTCTGGAATCCTGTCGTTATTTTCATATAAGAAATACTTTGGTTTGATTATTCTCAACGCTTCTACATATTTTGAAAAATAACTTCCATCCCATTCCATCTGTATCAAGTTCTTTCTTATTCTTTGCTGTGTGACATTTAGCGGCAAACCAGAACTGGCAAGGCGATCCGCCAATCAGAATGTCGATATTCTTATCAATAAATTCTGTGAAGTCCGTTTCAAACACATCTCCACACTGAATCGTATTCGGATAATTATATTGAGTAATTGCTATTGCATTTTTCTCAATCTCAAATGCGTAGTAATTATTTACTTTGATACCTGCTCTCTCAAATGCTATTTGTCCACAGCTTATACCATCGAATAAACTCAAAACGTTTATTCCTTTTTCATATAAATTATTATTTCTATGCGGTCATGAACGCATAAAACATAAGAAAATAAAGCATTTTACAGAAAGGACAAGCAGGTAATTCTAGGTAAATGCGTGTACACGCCCTTGTAAATTAAGGGTTTTTGAATACAGAATCAGAGAGAAATAATATTTTTTCTTCTTAATTTGACAATGAAAGAAGATTTTTTCTTAATCATGGATATCAATTACTGTTAAAAATCCATCGTCTTTTCTATTCTCTAAAATGCTATGTAATTTATCATCAAACTTCTCGTTCTTTACAAAGCTATTGCCATTCCATGTATCACGAGCAATGACAAGATTATCAATATCATCAATACAGATATAACAATCCAAATCTTCATAATTTTTAATGTCGCAGCATCTAGCACCATCAACATACAAAATGCCATCTTTCATGCCCATAACAGAAAAATAATCTTCTTCTTTGAACATCCATTCTGGTTTAATGCTCTCTTTCATTGTTGTTAATACGCTTGAAATAAATAGTCTGTTATTCCTTGGTTCTCTTGCATAATATTTCCAATGATAATACTTATCATTTTTATCAACTTTTAATTTCAAATCGCCTTTGTATCTGCCACCAATCTGATACCAATCCCAACTAAAAACAGGATAACCGCCAATTATTTCTCCATCTACATCATATTCGAAATCTTCTTCATCATATGGTTTCATAATTTCTAAAATCTTGTTATTTGATGGTAATTTTTTTGTAAATAAATATAAGCAATAATGCATCCATTTCTCCTTTCTTTTTGCCCATAAAAGTCATATTCTTTTGGTATCTAAAAATAGAAATTGTAATCGTATTTTTCTATTTGTTCTTTATTCCCTTCAAGCCCAAATTTATCTGGTTTATCCCATAACTCCTTATAATTCTTTAATAAACTTTCATCATCTTTTGCTTTTAATAGAAAATCATAGAACTTAGAAAGACGTTCAAAATAAATCTGATTGTATTTTTCACTATCAAATCCAAAATCATCATGCAAATTAAGTTTGAAATTGATTTTTATAAAATCACAATCGCCTTTTTCTACTGGTTCAAAATACTCAAAGTCAATATAGTCTTCATTAGTGCAAATATCTCCGCACTGGCTAAAACTTAATTCTTCTGCAAGCACTTTTACTTTTTCAAATAGTTCAATAAACTGATTGCTTGGTTTGAAATAATCTTCTTCATAATCATGTGATTCTTCTTTAACCAGTTCTCCACAGTTCCCGTTTGGATTATAACTGTAGCCATACTTACCTTGACAAGACACGTCTAAATCACCGCACTTGCATTTACTAGCATATTGTTTCATTCTATCAATGGAATTGACTCTAGTATCATATACAAGTTCTACCTCATCATTACACTTCAAACATCTAATTATTTTCTTGACATACAATTATTTTTCACCCTCTTTCTAAAATAAAATTGAATTTCTATCTTGTTATTTTTTCAAAAATGGTTTAATCACTTTTTCAAAATCCTCATCACTAATTCCACAATACTCAGAATCGTATAACCAATGAGACATATTTACCTTTTTACCTCTTACCGTATCTTCGTCCTTCTTTGGTTTAAGAACTCTTATATAACTACCATTTTTGAATTCGATTACCGCATCATTTACTGTTTTTACTTCTTCTTTTACAATTGCTTGATTATCAATAATCTCTTTAATACCATCGAAATATTTCTTTGAATCTTCTTCATGTTTACAAGCTATTCCAATATAGGATTGTGGATACAAGACGACTCTTATAATTGCTTCTATACTTTTTATGTATATATAAATCACCTCGTTTCTACGAAAAAATCATTCTTTTATTGGTTGCAAATTCTCAAAAACAATCCTCAGTTCATTACAAATGTTTAAAGCATCATCATCTATATAACGCTGATATAAATAATCTAAGGGGTTCTCTTGTTCTAACAACATTTCAGTCTGTGTACTATTTAACTTTGATAATTCACCAATTAACTCAGACAATTCATACTTAATAGCAGTCTCATATGCCTTATCAAAGATTTCGTTTTTAGTCATATCTAAAATATCACTTTGATATTCCAACCATTCTTTTTCAATTTTACTGATTAATTTATCCATTTCAATTCACTCTTTCCTTTGTATCCCTTTTCAAATTCAAACCAAGCATAAGCCACAGCACTGCCACCGCCAGCTTTCATCTCATCAAACATTGCGTTCTTTGCACAAAGAATTCGGCTGCTTGATACATAAACACATTTAGGCGGATATTTCTCAAATAATTTTCTACGTGCCTTACCTTCAAGAAACTGTACTTTTAAAAACATAAATACTCTACGACCTTTAGGAATTATCTCCATTGCATGTTCAATAAACTCTTTTGCATATTTATATGGTGGATTAGTTAGTATATCTCCCTCCCAAGTTCCGCTATATGTAAGAAAATTAATTCCGCCTTTGCCATAACCTCTATAAACTAAATCGGTAGAATACACGTCATAACCATAATCTTTTAATCTATCAGATAAATCCCCTCGTCCACAAGCACATTCCCAAATGGGTTTATCAAATGTTACCTTACCATCTCTGATAAGAACATCTATTGCTATAGGGTCAGTTGCATAATAATCTTCATTTTGTCTTTCTTTATCAGTGTGGTTACTTGCACCTAATGTTTTGAAGACACTGTTCTTGTTTCCTGTCCAATCTTTTTCTATTGTATTTTTCAAATCTGATACCTCTTGTCTTTTAATCTTTAATAGTTTGTAATTAATACTTCGCAATCTTTACTTCTGTCAATCTTATGATAGTTACAATTACTGTAATCGCCATTCAAATAATGTACATTATATTTATCTTTCCATTCATCTAAATACGGGTTATCATATTTAAGATTATTGCTGAGAGCAAAGTATATTCCCTTTTGGTTTAGCTCATCTAAATTCATTAATAATGCTTTTTCACGTTCTTCGTTCCAGCCACCTTGTTCGTTGTATGATGCAACACTATTAAAATATGGCGGATCAGCATATACAAAATCGCCTTTCTTCAGTTCATCAAAATTAAACTTTTCAAACGAAATGTTAGAGAAGAAAACATTTTTTTCATGTAAAGTTTCTGAAAATGCAATAAATTTTTGTCGTAAAGACGGATTAAAACTACTTCTATCCTTACCAAATGGCATATTGTATTTTCCATTTTGGTTAAATCGAATTTGATAATTAAACGCATAACAAATCATTGTATAAAACACAATGGGGTTATTATTCTCTTCATTATAATATTCCCTCAATTGATTAAACCCTTCGGCATTTTCCTTTGATAGATTAAACCTATCTATTAATTTGTCAATCTCGGATAACAAGTCGTTAGTATCCTTGTCTTTAAAATATTTTAAAAGTTCTACTACGTGATTTTCTAAATCGTTATAAATAATACGATTGGCATTTACATTAATGCCCACATTAAATCCACCACCAAATAAATCAACAAATGCATCAATCTTCTTTGGAAATAACGGAATAATTTGTGGAAGTAATTTATATTTTCCACCCACATAATTAAGTGGACTTTTTATGTATGTATTTTTCAATTTTGTTCACCTTTAATTAGTACCTGCGCAGGTTTACTCACTGTGAACATTCTTATCCTTTCTTAATGAATTTTTAATTCTTCCATAATAATTTGTTTCGGCAAAAAATTCCAACAGTAATAACTACTACTAAATGTTATTTTATTTTGGATTTCGCCATTATTTTTAAACTTCATTCGTTTATCAAACATTAACAACTGTAAATCTTTATTCTTAAATAATTGTTTTGGGGCAGAATCATTAAGCCATGTATTGCTCATAATTAATGCAAATGGTTTATTGAAACTCAATGCCCTTTCAAATATATGCCTTTTGTTTGTAAATGGCGGATTACTAATAATACAATCCCAATGTTCAGTGGGCTCATATGTATAAAAATCTTGTCCATTGTCAATATGTGTTGCAATTACTTTATTGCCCATTTCTCGTATTTGTTTTACAAATTCACTATCTTCTTTATCAAATGGACACCATATAATTGCATCTTGAGGAATATATTTTAATATTGGTACAACCCCATAGTCTGGAGTCATACACTCATCATTGCTCCCCTTGCTATATAATACTTCTTGACTATTCATTATTTTCTTTAGAATGGTACAATATTGTTATCTTGCAAGAAACCTATATCCTTTCTAAATATTGTTTTGTAGCTACGATAATATATTCTCTATTTGTTCCGGAAATTTTGAGCAGAATTGCTCTATTGAGTTAAAAGTTAAATTTTTGTATTTACTCTATATAATCATCATAAATTGTTATATCATATTTGATATTATGTTTTTTTATCAACCAGCCATAGGAAATATCCTTCTTTCTTGCTCGGTCTATTATAAGTGGAAATTTCAAATTATCAATTAACTGTTGTAAATTTTCAACTTCAATCATAATAAGACGCCAGCTTTCGCTTACGACAATAGGATTAAAGTTTTTTAGCTTATAATATATCCTTAACATTTCTTCTGGGCTATGTCCATAAGCGTTGCCGATGTTATCAAACATTTCATAATTGATTTCTCCATTTCTATGTATTGATGTAATCCATTAAAAAATATAATTCGTTAGTTATTCTCATTTCTATATTTTTCAAATTCCTCAATAACTCTATTTGCTTTACATGTTTCAGGATATTCATTTAAGTAACATGCATCGCAACTTGCTGGCGCGTCTCTTATGCAATCACACAATATCTCAATCACATCAATAGCATCATATATCAAATCAGTATCCATTTACATCAATTCCTGCATATCTTCATCTGAAATCTCTTTGTAGTCTACTTCATGTCCAAGATATCTTAGTAGTTCTACCCATTCTTCTTTAGAAATTTGATGATTGCATGTTTTAAAATCTCCACATTGAAGAATTGACCAATCATCAGACTCGTTTGTTGTAAATTTTATTTTGTTATCTTTCATAATGTTATTCTCCTTTATTTTATCTAAGTTCAATTTCGCCATATCTTAAAGTATTATCAATAAACAATTTATATCCTGTATAGGTACATGAACGAGAATCTATAAATATACGTTTATTTTCGTCTATTTTGGTATTCTCTTCATAAGCCATATCATTTGGATTTTGTTTTTCCAATTCACTAAATGTTTCTTTATTCATAAAAATATATGGGTCTATACATTCAGCAATTTTTTTATTTAATTCACTTATATCAATTTCTCTTACAATTGAAAATTTTTTACTACTCATAAATTTATCCTCCAACAGCCATTTATTTACATTAAAATCTCATCTACAACACCATATTCTATTGCCTTAGAAGAATGGATATAGAAATCTTTCTTTGTCTCACGAACATTTCTAATAACATCTTCAGGAATTTTTGTTCTTTTTATTACGTATTCTTCGTTTTGCTTATTAATGTTGTCCATTTCGACCCTGTTTTCAACAAAGTCTTGGTGTTTCCCGTCTCTCCAATAAGACATCTGATGATACAGAAACACTGAATGTTCAAGACAAAATCTTTTATGTCCTGCTAAGAAAATGTTAAATGCTGCACTTTGCGCATATCCAAGACAATATGTATAAATTGGAGTTTTGCTTGCAAGAATTATATCAATTAATCCCCACATATCATCTATTGAACCTCCATAAGAATTAATATATAATTTGATTGGCTCACGGTTATAGCATAATATTTTTTTATCTTGCTCATCATCTTCTCTAATTAAGTATAAAATATCCCACATAATTTTACCGGCGGATTCATTATCTATATTATCCGCCAAAAAAAATGTTCTTTTATTAATATCAATGTATATATTATCTCTTGTTGAACCCATATATTCCTCCTCTTGAAACTCACATTTCATAATATACTTTTAACTGATAGAAACATAGCCACAACTGTTCGGTGCGATCAAATTCAAATCAATAATCATTTTCCCGTCAACATACTCTTTGTTGATTTCAATATTTTTGATTATAATTGCATCTTCTGTTATTTCGGTTATTTCACCTATGTAGTGGTTATGACAATTTGATTTTTCATTATATATCATAAATGCAATATCCTGCCCGACAGAAAATTTCAAATTATTATCTGCATTTAAAGTCTTTGTAGTTTTAATACTATATTTCATATATTTGCATTTTCTCCTCTCTAAACAATAGTTTCATTTGCAATCTTATTCGTCATCTTGCTCCATTGGATAAATATTACCGTCTTCCGTAACATAATACATTTTAAAGTAAACGCTGCAATCTTTATCACAAACGGATACAAGAATGATCTTCACTGGTTTCCCACCTTCAAAGTCGTTTGAAATTTTAACTCCTACTTGGTCAAGGTCTAAAACCGTCACCGATACATTATTTAAATTCTCACATGTAGCCGGCAAAATTGTCTTATTTTTATTTTCTTTCATATCAATATTCTCCTAACACCAACTCAATATTGTTAATAAAATTTTCATTGCCAGTTTCTTTCGTCCAGCAAAAATTTGTACCTCGATATTTCACTTTTCCGTCAGACGGAAGAATACCTATATTAATAAGAAGCTTTTTGATTACTTTTGCTTGGTCATCAATGTTTTTGATACAACCTTGTCCATGAATATACGAATTTGTAGGAAGAGAAATGTAAATAGTATTTTCACCCACATTCACTCTCTCAACACATATTCCATGTTTCAAAAATGTTCCTAATAATGCTCTAAATGTTATTTCATATGGGTTCATAACTTCACCTACTTTTCACTTACAAGTTTGATTTTGTAACCGAGTTTTTCTTCTATTTCAGATAAAGTCATATTCTTTCTTTTGTCACCTACAATCTCAAAATCAATTTTCCCATCTTTAGATACTAAATCTCCAAAACCCAAGTTCATTGTCTCAATATAATATTGTTCCGTTATATATGAAGGATTATTTCGACTCTCCAATGTAAATGACAGTCTATTGATGTCTACTGGGAGTTCCAATGTAGTCGTACCTTTGACAAAAGAAGTATCTGTTTCTCCTAAAAATTCTACCTCTAAATAATACATACCGTTTTTGTTTATTATTTTCAAGTTGCCGATATCTGTAATTGTTGTAGGTTCTTTTATTTTATCTCTAATTTCGTATCCCATTGCTACCTCCGTCATGTTTTACTCATTTTCACCCACTATATATTGTGTTTATATTTAAAATATCATCTATATATAGTATAAAAATTCCTTTGAAATCTCAGATTCAACCGTTAGTCATTTCTTTGGTTTTTAAATTCTTCAAATTTGTCTTGTTACCAGTCCATAAACTCATCTTTTGATATTCTTATCATTTGAAATATTATGATAACGCCCGATATGTTTAAAATAGGAACAAACATTAGTAGGATAAGAGAAATAAATGATCGAATACACCTAAGATAATATCGAATGTTTTTCTTACCTTCAATCTCGTCTACATATCCATTCCGTTTTAAAACATCTTTCGAAAACATCATAACTCCAAAAAATGTCATCATGCACAATATTGAAAATGCAAAATGCAACTTTAATAACCACATATACTTATTCTCCTTCCTACCAATCGCAATGTAATTTTCTATTGCCCTGTTGCAAATTTCTTCATTCCAAGTCCTCCATATTATAATTTTTTCTTATATATTCACACAAATCTTCCATTGTTCTTTTAATATACCAATCATTCTTGAATAACTTATTAACTCGACAAGTACAAGAATATTTTGATCCATATTTTTTGAAGAATTTTAGATTAACACTAATACTCAACAACGGCACTTTAGTGAATCCATCCGTTAGCCACTTCTTAAACCATTCCATGATTACCACCTATATTTTTGTCAAAAGAGTTCTAAGTGGTTCTCTTGTTATATTCTCTTTCGCCCACGAGATATAACTTGGGTCAGTGTGAGCAACATCTGTCAATTTTTCACCGTTATGTTTGCCAAAGGTCAATATATATGTATCAATATCAGGCAATTCTTCTTTTGGAATGTCTGCTTCACCCAAAGTAGAAATAACCTCATCAGAATAGCTCATATCAAGATTCGACCTACTTGCTAAATAATCACACATATGTACAAAAAATTGCTCATCATTTTCTGGTTTTGGTAAAACAGTTTTACTTCTTTTGGTAGAAGTCCATTCACCACTATGGCTTTCACATAATCTTGCGATATAGACTTTCGTTTTAGCATCTATATCGTGCTCAACATTTGTATTCCTCACCCATTCGCCGGCAAGTAGTGGATGTTCATGGACTGTATATCGAGAGCCGTTCAATCCACACTTGACTGCATCATGAAAAATTGGAGTGCAACGTAGGCAGTCTCTTTGTCTTTCATTTGTTTTTTCTTTTACATACTCCAACCCAAGTATATAATTCATAACTTCTGCAAACATAAGAATATGAAAAATCTGTCCATGAGGTTGACACTGTGTCTTGTTGTGATATTTAAATGATGTGCTACTTGGAATTGTAAAGATATAATCTGGGATTTCCTTAATCATATCTGTACAGTAATTTTTAATTTCTTCTGTTTCAAATTTATTTAATAGATTTTCAAAAACTTTTATCTTGTCCATAATTCCTCCGTTATTTTAATATCTTTGAGTCCAAGCAATTTTTACATAGCTCGTATATCACTCTGCCCATATATTCTCTCTTTATAAAATAAATGTGCATATTATTACGATTCTGCCATGTTAATAATGTTCTGAAAAACGATGTCGGATTCAACTTTGATTTATAGTTCTCTGTAAAAATATCCTCTATGTTATCATTCTCTATAAGAAGATAATTTTTCTCTATATTAATCATTCGATTAAACTCTTTAAAAATTCTATCGTCATCTTTAGACGCATTAGCAATATTTCCAGCTAGTTCACTTACTGAATTTTTACGTTCAATGCAAACCTCATCACTAAAATAAGTGTCGATTGAGAAGCCCAATTCGGGGGCAACTCTCAACCATAAGACCATAATCGCCAGTTTTTAATGCTCTTGATTTCCATTTGATGTTATTTTTATCAAACCAATCAGTGACCGTTTTATTATTTTGTTCTCTGGTATCGACTAAAATAACCATGTGCGATAATAATTCCTTATACTTCTTGTCTGTATAATATTTTTTCATGTACATCTCCTAATAAATTTGATACTCAGAAATCCACCATTCTTGCTCATCAGTTTTTTGCCATTCGCCATTAATCTTTTTCATCTTTGCTTTTTTATACTGATTTGTAACTTTTACAATATCGCCACGTTTGATAGGATTCTGCTTAAATATTTTCTTACTGATTTTTACGGGGATAGTGTTACCATTTGCTAATGCATATAGCTTTAATCTCGGCGAATAATCGACATTCAAATCTAAAACTACGCAATAACCAGCCAATTTTTTATCAACAATGTCTACATATCCAAGATTTTCAATTTGGTAAGCAATCTTTGTTCGTATATCAGTTTTCTCTTTTGGAATATTTTGTAGTAATTTATTCAACAACTTTATGCTATCCAACTCCATAAAAGTTAGTGGTGTCTCCTTGCCTGAACATTCTTCTAATACTTCAAAATCAAGTCCGTACTCTAATGCCTTCGCCTTTCCTATCTGTTTTTTGCCGTAATACTTTGCGAATAAATAATCACAAATAAGTAGGTAGCGAATACCCCCAAACTCTTCAAAGAAATCTAGTTTAATCAGTGTTTTTAGTTTCCTACTGTCAACCTTTAGCTCAGAAATTCTTACCAATAAGTCAATGAAAGTATCAAATTTTTCGTCTTTAATTGAATATAACTTATTGGCGGTATCTTCGTTTAAATACTTTACAGATGCTATACCCTTGTAGATACCATCTTTATCACAAGAATATTTTGCAGTAGAATGTCTAAATTTAATACTATGGATTGTAATACCAAACTGCTTTGCTAATTCAGTGCCAAGTATAATATCGTCTTCATTATTTGCATTGTTAAGATATGCAGTAATAAATTCTTTTGGATAATAATATCTAAGATATGCGCACATATAACCAATCATTGAATATCCCGTAGAATGATTAAAACCAAACTGATAATTTGAGCTGTCTTCAATAATTTTTAAAAACGCCTGAGCCTCTCTTTCCGCAATAGTTCTTGGCTGAGAAGACATATTACAATATCCTTCGAGAATAGATGGTAGTGCAGCTTCCAGTCTATCTTTCTGCTTTCGACCGATAGCCCTACGTATATTATCAGCGTCGCTACCGCTCAATCCACAAATGTTTGTAAGAAATTTAATTGTGTCCTCCTGAAAAATAAGAAAGCCATGGTTGTCTTCCAACAATTTATCAATTAGCTCCGATGGGTTTTTATTTGGTTCATGTGATAACAGTCTGTCCCTGTATGATTCGCCCGAAGGTCTAATCGAAGCGTTTACAAGAGATAAATCATTTACACAATGACATTCAAACTTTTTCATAGAATCGTAAGCAAATTTGGATTCGAATTGAAATATTCCTACTGGACTGTCCGCAATATGTGCCCATACCTTTTCATCATTCCAATTCACAGCGTGAGATTTTGGATACGGAATATGTGCTAATTCACATGTATCCTTAATGATTTCAATATTTTTTAGACCAAGTAAATCATATTTTACCAAAGATACCTCATGAATTTCCTCCATATTTATACTTAAAATCCGTTTACCATCTTTAGTCCAAAACGTCCCATAATTATCAGGAAGCGTTACTGGGCTTACAATAATGCCGGCTGGGTGCATTGATTGAGAAATTGCAGTCCCTACAAGTCCATCAAAATAATAGAATAACTTAGGATATAAATTTTCCTTCAAGTTTTTTAATAATCTTTCGTTAAAACTTAATTTATTCCTTAGTTCTTCCAAATCTTTTAAACACTTTATATTACTTTCATATCCCTCTGTAGATTCAATTTTTTTAATCTTATCTTTACAATCTGTAATTCCATCTGTAAATAACGAATATTGTGCCTTTATTTCTTTAACCTCTCCTAATGGCATATTAAAAGCTCGTCCTATCTCGTCGATAGTACCTTTATCTGAAATAGTGCCAATAGCCAATACATAAGCCGTATTATCAATGCCAAACTTCTCAATGATATGTTCATATACAAGATGTCTTTGTGATGGTGCAATATCCAAATCAATATCACCAATTTCTTTTCTATCTTCATTGGCAAATCGAGAAAATACGGTATTCCATACAACAGGGTTTACGTCAATAATGTCTGTCAGATATGCGATAGTAGATCCGCCAACAGAACCTCTACAGAAACCAATCGGAATTCCATTATCCCAACACCAACATACCAATTCAGACATAAAAAGCATAAATCCAACCATACCAATTTTCTTGAATACACGAAGCTCCTCTTTTATATTCTCTTCATATCGTGGATCTGGTTGAATAATTCCTTTTTCAAGTTTCTCATGATACATTCTATAGATACGCTCTATAAAAACGTCCTCCTCATTATCATATAGAATAGGATATTTAAAAGTCGTGTCAAGTTCATAATCTGTGACTGACTCTGCCATACGATTAGTATTTTCGATAGCTTCTAAAATAACATCCATAGGCAAGGCATTTTGTTGTCTAAACATTTCAACCAGTTCATCATACGATTTATATGTAAGATCAAATTCGTCTTCGTTTGAAAACTCAATATGTTTTGCTTTCTGAAGGATACTCCTACATTCAGCCTTATAACTATTAACACTATGAGTATCCGTTCCTGCTATCAAAGGCTTATTGTATTTTTTTGACATTTCATAAAGCATTTTGTTATACTGAATTTGAGCCACAGACTTAACATGTGGCTGAATTTCGTAATAATCATACGTTTGCATTAGTCTGTCATATACGGTTTTTGCGTGTTCCAATTCTAATTTTACTTGTTCTATTTGCAGATCAAACGCATTATTTGACGTTTCTACACATTGTTCTATGTATATATCATAAGAAATATTATGATTAATTGTACTGTCTTTCACCCATCGTTTTTTTGCATCTTCGGAGTCCAACTCAGTATATAGGTTGTCAGCTTCTGTTTCTTTATTTTTCAGTATTTCAGATATTCGTTCGTCAACACGTTTTTCAACAAAATTAAGATATTTATTTAACGGAGATGCAAGGCAGGCAGAAATTTTAATAACATTATCAGAAATTTTAAAAAAATCATCAAATGTAATTCTTGGTTTATAATATGTATGATCTGGTTGTGTAGACAAATCCACCAAAGTATTTATTTCCTTGACGCCTTCAAAATTTTTGGCGATAAGAATCGTATGATAATTATCTCTCATTTTTGATTCAAGCGTGGCTGTTAAGTAAACTTCTACACCATGTAGATATTTTAACCCCTTGCTATTTGCATACATTTTCTTTTCAATATTGTTGTAAATATTGCCGTGCTCTGTAAAACAGATAGCCTTTTGTCCGAGCTCTACTGCTTTATCTACATATAATTTGTAATTTGTGCAACTATCTAACAATGAATCTTCTGTATGTAAATGATATACTGTATAGTTAATAATAGCACCCCCTATTCGTACGAATCGGTTTCAGGATTATAACTCCTGATATTTTCTTCATTTTTCTTACTTGTTGGTTGTGGTTTATACTCACAAGCATGATTTCTCTGTCCGCAAAGATAGTTACAGTAATAATAATCTGGGTTTGGTCGCCACTCTTTTTCATTCTCTATCAATTCAAGAGTGTCTTTCGCCCATTGAATAGCTTCTTCATATTCTTCTTGCACCCACGGTATTTCTATCCATTTTTGGTCTTTGAACATATTCCACTTCAATTTCGAAACTGAACCATATTCTTTTATTACTGGAATTGAATACAAATAAAGTTGTCGTTTGAATTCTAAGAAATGTTGCTGATCAGATTTGCTAATCTTACCACTTTTCAAAATTTTAATACTTGCAGATTTGTGGTCTATAATAATAATTTCACCAGTCTCTTTATCTTTTACAAGTAAATCTATATATCCTACAAAGTTCTTATCGTTGATTTTAAATTCTACTTTCTTCTCAACTCCAAGAATTTCATATTTTTCTAAGTCAAGGTCAATGTTGTTAAGGTAATCAACCCCTTTGTCATAATACGATTGTCTTATATTCACGAATTTGTTTGGTGGAGCATCGTGAGGAACATCACAGTCGAAATGTTCCTCATAATACTCATTCAACTCAAACAAGGAAAGTTCACCTTTTTCATATTTTTCAAGAATTTTATGAATAAGCGAGCCATATTCTCCAAAAAATCCATTTTCAGACTTATTACATTCAATATAGTGTAAATAAAATTCATAAGCACAATTATAAAATGCATTTAATCTTGAAAAACTCCATGTCATTGTGTCTAATATAAAATCTAATTCATCTTCCAATATTGTCCCTCCTATATTCAGGATAGTGTTCAGTTTCAAAGTCTGTCCTTGCTTTTATTGCTTCATCTAAACTTGCGAACAAACCAACATAATATGTTGTCCCTTTATACATAGCTCGCACTTCATATTTACGACCTCTTTTTCTAATATTCTTCGCACCATATTTGTTGATTGTTTTTACATTCCACGCATTAACGAAACTATCTACTTTTCGTAAATTTTTCTTTCTACAGTCGGAACGCACACCATCAATATGATCAACAATGATTCCGTCGTTATAAGAGCAATCCAAAACAAATCTATGCAAATAAACTTTTTGCTCATTTATAGTTGTTGAAAAATATCCATTATCATTTATGCACCATGTATATTGAGATACTTTTTCATAATCAGTATCGTCGATTAAGAACACGTTTCCATTACAATCAAACCTTCATAATAACCTTTATGTTTTATATACCTATTACCTTTTCTTTTGCCAATATTTCCGTTAGAAACCTTTTTCATATTTTCTTTAGCAATCTCTCTTTGCAGACATCCGCAAGATTGTGTTGGATTTTTGCTCGTCAGAGCATAACCGTATTTAGGGATTGCCCTACTTCCACAATCACAATCACAAAACCATATAGCTTTGTGATTCTGCAAATGTGAAAATTCTCTTACAACAAGTCTTCCTACTCGTAACCCAGAAATATCCTTAACATTCTTAGGAAGTTTCATAATAATTATTCTCCTTATTGATCTGGGAATATGTTGTCCATACTTCTATCAACGTATGGTAGTCTATCAGTATACACATTGTTATCCCACGCAAATTTAGCATCAAACTCATCGTAATCTGTATAAAATCTACGTGATGTTAAGTCATACCATAATCCCATCTGAAAATCAGCTTTGCCAAGTAATCTATCTTTAATAACTGTTAGAACTACATCATAATTGTGCCATTTAGATTTTTGATCATTTTTTTCTTTCTTAGAAACTCTTCTCAGTCCTATAGACCTCATAGCAAGATTAATAATGTTGGAAGTGCCCGATATATCATACATTTCAATATCAGAGTTTGTGTCCTGCGTCTTTCTAGGATGAGCTATCAAAACAACGGCTACATTAAATTTAGCAGCAAACTTAATCAGAGCATTTATGAGATTAGTTTGAGCCGTATTTTTATCGCTCTCAGAACAATTCAAGTCAATCATCATAAGATTGTCAAGTACGATTAGTTTGCAACCAAATTTTCGAACACACTCTTCGGCAGATTTCAAAACAGAATCTACATCATTAGGTTCATCATCTCTGTAAATAAAAAGTTTCTTATTATAATGTGCCTGCATTTTCTTTTGTATCGCTTGTGGAACTATGTAATATTTACGATTGTCACGACTTGTTCTTTCAATCATATTTCTTCTGCCGGCAATAATTGTATTAAACCAGTTAGCACTCATTCTTTCAGGCATTTCCTTGCTAAATAAAAACACCGGATTGCCGTCATCAATAGTTCTAGCGATTGTTTGATCTATAATACTCGTCTTGCCACTACCTGGTCTGCCAGATAATACAGTCAACGTTCCATAGAATATTTTCACTAACTCGTCATCTAATGGTTTAATTCCCGTCTTTACACCGTCCATCTGCGAAATATCAAGTTCCTCGATTTCAGAATAATCAACTACGCTTTTTACTGGAACATCTTTTGCCTCTGATATAAGATTCATAACAAAATCTTTACCACCAATCTGAAGGCAGTCATTTATATCTTTTAGCGGAATCTTCTTTCCGTTATCTTTCTCAAAGAATTCTGGTGCTGATATATATTTTGTTCTCCATGTGCCAAGACGATAAATACATTCTTTTCTCATTTTAATACCTGGCTCATCATTATCTGACCAAATAATGATTGAATCAAAATTATTTAGCCAATCCCAATTTTCTTCAATCCAATGAAGATTACCAGCTCCTAGTGGAACACTGACTGTATTAATATAACCCGCTTCAATAGCACTTGCACAATCAGTTTCCCCTTCTGTAATGAGTAGCGGTTTAGACGTGTTTACCCTATTCATGTTGAATAAAAGCGATGAAGTGTCAGCATCTTTCTGACACCATGTTTTAGGCTGACCAGAATGTTTTTCAACCGTTCTCGCTGGTCTATACTTAACCATAGTTAATACGTCATTTGTATCATAAAAATTAAAAACTCCATTACCGTGTATATCTTCTCGAATATCAAGATAATCAATAACATTCTTTGAAATACCACGTTTTCCCCAATAATCAATTACCTGAGATTTTTCATTGATTACTTCTTCATGTGGATATCTGTAATTGTGACGAGTTTTTACATCCTTTTCGCCAAAACTGTATTCAATATTGGCTTTCTCAAATAAGTATTTGGCGGCTTCTAAAAATGTATTTCCTTTTTCCATTAAAACATCAATAATATCTACTGTTTTATTACACCCAAAACAGTGAAATGTCTTATTTTTTTTGTTATATATAAAACTTGCAGTATCCTCATTATGATAAGGGCAACATGCTTTTAAGTTTTTATCATCAAAATTTTCTAATCCAAGTAATTCTGCCATAAAAAATGCATTATTATCGCCAAGTTTATCTTTAGCTTTCTCGATGTCAGTTTTTTCGATTAACACTTACTCACCGCCTGTTTTCTAAATTCTTTTTTCGTAAAATAATTTTCTAAGTCCATATAGAATCTGAACTGGCTTTGTTGAATAATATAACTTTGACGATTCTATATTCTTTTTAATAAACTCTATAGGTACCTTATTCTTGAACACCATTGTATTTATTGCTCTACATGCAATAGGAAATTGTGTTTTATCTTCTATACAATCCATATAAGCATCAACACAATCCTTAATTTCTTGTTTTATACCCGCGCAATCCCAATGGTAATGCTTCTTGTTTACAACCACGGATTCTGAGGCTTTCACCTTTTCTCCGTGATGTAAACAATATTTGTATGCACAGATATATTCTTTTTCTTTTTTATCTGCCATAGATACCTCTTTTTAGTTAAATGGAAGTTCCTCGTCAACGTCATCTAGGGTATCCATAAAATTTGTACCAGCCGGAACATTGAAGTCGGTAGTGTCACTTGTCGCATTTTCATTAGCAGAAGTCTTACTCTCTGCAAACTCAACCTGTTCTACAATAACATCAGTTGTATATACCTTCTGTCCGTCCTTATTTGTATAAGAGCCAGTCTGAATGCGTCCTTCTATAACAAACTTTGTGCCTTTATGAGCATACTTCGCAATAAACTCTCCAGTCTTGCCAAATGCTACACAATTGATAAAGTCGGCAGTCTGATCGCCGTCCTTCTTAAATCTACGGTCAACAGCAAGAGAAAATCTTGCCACTACCGTATCTCCGCTCTGTCTAACCTCTGGATCTCTTGTTAGTCTTCCCATTAAAATTACTTTGTTCATATATTCTCGTCCTCCTTAAATTATGCCTGTGTTGGTTGAATATCCTTAATCTTTGATAGACAATCCTTTGCTTTCTGTATATCCTTAATTGCATTTGGATTTCCACTAGGTGCGAATTCCTTTAATGTAGTCATAAGAGCTTCATTCTTTGTTCCACCAAGTTGTGTACACACTGAAATAATCTCTTTCTTAATAACAGCAATGTCTTCTACTGATTCCGTCACTGCGGTAGTTGTTGTAAATTTAGGTCTTGTCGGTTCAATATCAGAAGTATTTGCCCATTTAATAATCTTCTGACCATGTGTTTCTGTAAGAAGTGTTGCATTATCATTTTCAAAAATATGTGTATTATCTTTTTGCGGTTCTGCCATATGTGTTTTCTGATCTACTGTAAAAGTGCAAGTAAACTCATATTCGAAACCATCTCTCTGTTTTGCACCAACACCGAGTTTCTTAATACTTGTTTTACCTCTATCATCCTTCTCAATTTCGTATTGATCTTTACCTCTCATAGTGGCAATTATGTGAATCGGACTTGTTGCAAGCTTGTTGATAAACGCATCATGTCTAGGAGTAACTTTACCCCATGACTGATATGTACCTCCAGCCTTTTGTTGCAACTCAAGACATCCACCTTTACCATCCCACTCTGGCGATGTACTGTCCATAAGAAGAATGTCATATCCCTCATTTACTGCAAAATCAATTGCATCCGAAAACTGTTCAGGATTGAAAGGTTCTACAAGGTCGATAATATCATAATCAAACTCATTGGCGTAGTATCTACCTCTTGCCCCTTCTGTATTAGCCATTAAGATTCTACAAGGCTTTCCTGTAACCTTCTCAAGTTCTTCTTTCATACCCGTGGCAAGTCTTAATGCTGAATAAGTTTTACCGCCGCCGGAAGGCGCCATGAGTGCCACCTTTGTATAAATTTTTTCTCTTACTGCTTTTTGTACTTTAAATCCCATTCTAAAGTATCCTCCTTGAAATAAAAATTAACGTAATAAAATCTATCTGAACGTCCAAATGGACGGAACATAGAATTAAATTTATGTGAACTATATGAACAGTGGTTTATGGACACAAATAGCCCAAGGGTATGCTAAATCCCACCCAAACAAAATGATAAAAATAACACTTGATATTTCTGCAAAAATATGTTAAAATATAAAAATACAGAGTAATGGTATATCCCATTATGAAGTATCCTTTTATATAGACAATCAACTCCTCGACCAAAATTTGTTGATTGTCTATTTTTTATTCATAACTAATACATTCAATATCTTTCAATTCTGAGAAGTCTTCATACATTTCTTCCGGTTTCTTTCTTTTTAATGAATTATACATTACTTGTACTGTTTCAACTTCCACTTCATTGTTTAGTTCCGATACAGAAAACTTTTTACTTGTTCTATTGACAATACACTTATAGTAATTTTTCATTTTGGGAGTATGTAAAATCAAATATTCATCCCAGAAATTGAAGAATCCGATATTATTAAAGAAAAACTCTTTATCTTCTTCTGTTCTTCTTAATTTATAATATGGATACATTAACCTCATCCTTTCTTTCTGTCAATCGAATTGAAATTTAATTTTCATTAGAACATTACGTCTGTGATATGTTGACCACTCTTTAATCGTCTCACACTCTCACCATGAGGTTCATCATCTATACCATTAACAAAGTCATTCCAATGTTTAATCTGAAAATCTATAAATGCTTTGTCATTTCCTCTTCTATACATTCTTTTTACCCATTCGTCAAGCAGTTCTGTCTCTGGATATACGGTAAAATATTTTATTCCTGCGTCCTCTAAAGCTTGTCTTACAGCCAAATGACTACTTACAAAAATATAATCTACTTTACCTATATTCTCTTTTATATGCTCAATGTAGTTATTTGGGAAATCAGGATTACGTTCCTTTATCTTTTCACATCTAATTCGCTCGAGCTCTTTGTCTGCGTTTGTAGGACTAAGCATAGATTCAAAATCTTCTTTTATCTTTTGAAGTTCATCATCCGTTCGTTCTCTATATATCCAACTGAAATCGCTGCTATCACTATCTAAAATTGAATATATATCTTGATAGTTTTCAAAAGCATAGGTCTTTCCACAACAAGGGTAAGCACTAATTATTTTAGTTTCTTTCATTTATTCTGTTCCCTTCTTATAATTTCTTCTAGTGTTCTCGGTGTATAATCCATATACTTCATCATCGCGCCGACGTTGTACATATGACAAGGTTTATCATATAATGCTCCCATTTCATATCTAAAATGTTGTATCATATTTTCTTCAAAACTATTATGTACATGCCCATAAAGATGTACCCAATCATAGTAATGATTTTTGAAACATGGCATCGGATAGTGACATAAAACAACTGAAATTTCATTGTCAATTTTTAGTTCCTTGTAATCTACAACCTCGACAAATAAGTTGTATAATTCTTTATTTTTTAATATTCTATTGTCATGATTTCCTTGAACTAAATGTATGTGCCCTTTTAACTGTTTAAAAATTTCAATAGTTTTGGCGGCATTGTGCCAAGATATATCTCCAAGAACATATACGTCATCATCAATTCCTACTACACTGTTCCAATTATCAATAATTGTTTTGTCATGTTCTTCTATATTGATAAATGGACGATTATCAAACTTTAAAACATTCTTATGACCCAAATGTAAATCTGAAATAAAATAGTTCATGCTTAATTATTCTCCTTTAACAATCCACTCTTGACTAAATGCTGATGGATAATTTCTATAATCTGATTTTCTAAGAATGCATCAACATTAGCATTGCATTTGACATAATCCAATTCATCATTGATAAAATCTTCTATTATAGAAGTAAAGTCCATATCCTCAATAGTTTTTACAATTTTCTTATGAATAAATTCTTTATGTTCTTTTGTAAGAAATTCTTTAATATCATTCATATCAATATATTCTCCTTCTTGATAAACTCTTTTGAACAGTTCCGTCAATTTCCTTAAATCGTCCTTGTCTAAGAGAAGGTATTTCCCAGGAGGATGCTCTTTCCTTATAGCCTGATACAAAATATCCATATACTCATCCCGAAACTTTTGTTCTCTATTAGATAACTCTTTACTCATATATTTCCTTTGTCACCTCTGTATATCGCATTCATGAAAATCCATAAGTATCTTATACTTATATTCTCCGAATCTTTTTCGCCAGCGTTGTTTCGTTTTTTCACTTTCCCAACTAAACGGCAACATATGATAATTGATAAGGAAACATACGTCTAATACTTCTGAATTTTGAGGTATTCGACTCAATACAAAATACGAACCGTATGAATCATGGTCGAAATAGTGAGCTATGCCAAGCTCATCAAATGTTTGAGTTGACAATTTACCTAAGTCATGCATCATCGCACCGCTCAGCCAAGGATTTTCATAACCCTTTTCTTTCATTAATTTCTTAGTATGTAAACAATGCTTGTACAAATCCATTGTGTGATGAGGATTCTTTTGGTCGAAATCTCCCATATAAGCTATTTCATTAACCAAATTTCTCACATGATTTTTAAATTCATCATGAATAATAATCTTGCTCCACCCTTCCTCAATGAATGGAATTTCAAATTTTCTAATTTGTCTTTCCAACACTTCATCAGGAACAGGATGTGGTCTATTTTTATTATCTTGTTGACACCACTCAAATGGTTTCGGCATTATGTAGCAAATCTTTTCTATGTCTAATCCATTAACTTTATTTAGAATTGCTCGGCGAGATTTCATTGTAATATTTGTTGCATCAGCTATCACATTGTATTTATTCTCCAAACGCTTTCGGATTAGTGTATGAAAAAGTTCAAAGACTTCATCATTCTGAGATTGGTCTCCGATTTCGCCGGTTAATTGTTCTCGTATCATATCAGTTGATATAATAACTGTATCAGGATTATCATTTGTAATCTGTTTTGCAATAGTAGATTTGCCACTTCCAGACAAGCCACACATAACATATAGTTTTGGTCTACTCATTCCTACACACCTCATTTTTTATACTGAATGTAATTAAGTTTGTCATCACCTTTTCCATAACATCTTTTGCTTCAGTATTAATCTCCAATGGATTATTCTCCATATACTCTTGTTTATATTGTTTAATCCACTCACACGTTTCTTTTGCTAAATTTTTTGAATATTCTAATTCATAATGATAATTAGATTTAATATCGAGTAACATATCCTTATTTTTAGGGATTAGAATAGTACGGTAACTTTCGCCATTACAATATCTTTCGATAAAATCTTTCAAACGTAAAATATGATGTAATTGTTTGGGGTCACAACCATATTTCTCAATCTTATCTACGATACTTGGATACGGATATGTAAGAGCTTTGTACTTTTCAAATGCCATTCCGCACATACAATTAACACTTGCGTAATTGTTGTACCTTGCAATTTTTTCGGCATTATCAAGCATAGGTGCGAATAGTTCTTCATAAATTGGATTTAAAATATAATATTGAGTAAACAAAAGTTCAACAAAGTTAATATTTTGTTTCTTAAAACACTCAAACATTTTACGAATATCTTTTACATCACATAAGCAACCATTCCCCATATCAAGTGTCGTACTTACAGGTTGACGATTAAACACAATATCGTTTAATGTAGGAAGAATTATTGCTTTTGAATCGACATCTGAATCAGAGTAATCCAACTCATAATTTTGTGAACCGTATAAAAATACACCAACAACATTGTAGCCTAACGATATAAGTTTGTCATAATGTTGTTGAATTTGATTTTGCACTTCTTGTTTAAACATCCTTCAATTCCTCCTTGAAGAGCATAGAATAATCGTCTACTCCCATTTCCTTTAATTTTTTATATCGAGGTGACTTTTTGTTGCCACTTTTTAAAACATTGATATCATGACCATAATATAATTCTCTACAATATACTTGATACTCCTTAGGAACATTTTCTGAAACATATATCATAAAATCTTTCTTATTGGTTTTGGGAGCAGTATCATAGTATTGTTTTATATTTTTTGTGGTCTCAGTAATATACTTCATAACAACGGTTGCTATCTTCTTAACATTTTCATGATAAGCCTTTGGTAATTTCGATAGCAAATCATCATAACAACTGTCAGCGATAGAAGAAATCACTAAATTAATAGACGATAACTTAGATAATACTTTATGAATATGCACATAATCATTGTATTTTAATTTAACCTTATAACCGTCAATATTGATTACAAAACCTTCCGCTTCATCAGATGACTTATCGTCTAATTCGGTCATAACATCATCCAAGGTCTTGTTGAAGATTTCTGTTGTTGGAATATTGTATAATTTTGCGAATTTGAGAATTGATTCATATGAATATTCTTCGCCGGTCAAATTACTTCTCATGCCGATAAGATATAATCCTTCTTGCTCTTTTGTGTATTTAACGACATGTGTATCTTTTAATGAAATGTACTCAAAAATAAAAGTGATATTGGGATATTCTCGTAACATTCGTTCATAACCAGGTAACTGATATATCATCTTATAACCATCTTGTAATCTCCATGAAGTATTTGGATTAATAGATTGACTGCCTGCCATTATAATTTGACCATTATACCAAGTAGCTGACTGCATAGAACCGTCCAACTTATTTGAAAATTCAACTGTTTTTGCATTGCCAATCCTACTTTGTATATTCTCCAAACTTGTTTCTTCGAGTTCGTTAATATTAAAGAATTTAGCAAATGGACACAAAACTATTTTGTCATTTACTATATCAATTACTATACTTCTACATTCACGATAAAATCCATCATATATACTCCATAATTCCTCACCGGAATTATCAACTTCTCCATTGTAGATATCGCTATATTGACCGTATCTCAAAAGAAGAAACTGTCCGTTTTGGTTTAGTTCTAATCTTGAAAGTAAGTCTGTATATTCAGGATATTGATTTATGGGGTCAATGTTATTTAAACATTCGACCCATAGTTCCAAACAGGTTTTCTTCCCGTCCATGTCATATGTAACATATCCCATTCTTTTATGAAACTCATTTTTTATTTCAATGAATTTATTCATTACTGGATTCCAACTCATTAAACAGCCTCCTCAATAATCCTCTTGGTCTTGGGTTACTCCACCAACCCGACACAAAATCATAATTATCTTTATCATGAGTATAATGACCTCTATACGTTTTTAATTCGGGAGCAAGCCTATCTATTACTTTGTTATATTCAATATGGTCAAATGGAGCTCTTATATCATAATCGTCTTTTGTACTTATATCAAAACGAATATCGTCTAAGTCGGATTCTTGAGCGTTATACTTCATATACTTGACTGCCTGATGCTCTCCCCAATTTATTAACCCATCTTCTAATTCATTTAAAGTAATAAATCGTTCAGATTCATCATATATAGAAATTTTATCGGAATGTATGGATAAAAATTCTTTCATTTCTTCAACGGAAGTATATGCGTCGTTGTGTTGATTAAACAAAGGCTTCCATCCACCACTTCTACGTCCAATACAAATTTCATAGCCAAAACAAGGTTCGTCCACAAGTCTATACTCATTAAAGAAATACTTCTCAACAAATTCCTTGTTTTGTGTATGTATGTAATATTTTGTACTCACTATATTTTCTACCCTTCTACCTATACATTCTCCGTTTCATCCGATGAAAAGTTTATTTACTTATACAAATTTAACACCTAATTTTGCACTTGCCTTTGCCACATTCCTAAAAAGTTCATCTACTACATCATATTTCATTTGACGAATTTCAGAATTAACCATGTCTTGAAGAATTTTTATAAACAATCTATTGCTTGCTAGGAATAAACCTATCTCCTCATTATATGTATCATCTTTATGGCAACAAGCCTCTGCTTTATATTTCCCACTTCGTACTTGAATCTTTTTGCCATCGGTTCTGTATTCATAAACAAATGCATAAAATCTTCCATCATTGTTGAAGTAATTCCCACCATTTTTCTTTCTCCATTCGCTCCACTTGTGAACTTCATCAAAATATTCTGCACACACATCTTCTGAGATACAGCCTTCATATTTATTTTTGTATCTAAAAGAAATTATGCCGTCTTCTGACACATCAGTCACTTCGCATATTGCACCAATATGTCTAAGTGTACCTATTCCCTTTTTCAATTTTATCTTATCGCCCTTCATCATGTCGCAACACTCTCCCTTTGAAACATTGTTTTCATCTATTTATATTCTCCGAATCAAAACCATAATCGCCAAGCTTTTTATCGACCGTTCTATCAAAATCCGTAGAAAGAAATTGAAGAAATTCTTGTTTTGCTTTCATGATATTCTCTGCTATTATCGTATATTCTTGATTAATTGTCAGCTTATATAGCCCATTCATACATATAATATCCATAACATTACTCCCTTTCAGTTGTAAGAATTGCACCATCACCATAATTCCACGACAAATTGAATGAAGTCATATTATCTGTATTAATCTTTTCGCCACGATGTATAATCATTGGCATTTGACCCATATCACTCATCTTTTTTGATGGTATAAGCACAATTGAATCATATGCCTTTCCATCTTTAAAATTATTTTTGATAAGGCAATCAACTTGTTCTTCAAGCAACTTTACTCTATCTGAATCTTCAGGCTTATCAAACATCTTGTCATACATATTTTTTACTAATATATTTATACTTTTTACATTCATCAGTATCGAAAAAACCTGATCTTTTATATATCTAATATCATCAATAAATCTCATACTATTATATTCTCCTTTATATCAACTTGTAATGAAGATAATCATTATAACTCTGAGAAAACTTGATATATGCACAATGGAGATTTTTATAAATATCTTCCTTTGCTTTATCTACATACTCATAATCATCACATATCTTAACATTATTTCCATATACAATAAATGAGTTTTGCTTATTATCAAATATTGCATTATTAGCCGAGAATTCGATATTTATACTATTACCTTCTGAATCCTCCACCCAAATATCATTAGTATCCCCATTTAGCAAGTCTAATTCCTTATTTTCACTTGCAAAGACAATGCCTTCTTCTGTGAATAATTGAACATCATATTGTCTTTTCCTGTCATATGTATTTATAATATTCAAATCTTTAATAGTTTCTTCAAACTTTTCTCCCTCATTTAATTCAAGAGCAATTGCCGAAAGACAATCATAATTCAATTTAATCTTTCTTGAAAAAGAAACGACCTTGTTAATTTCAGAAAAATATTTTTTATCTATTTTATCTGTCAAATAATTTCTTACTTCATCTGCCGTCGGATATTCAAATCTAAAGTGAAAGTGAAATCTTCCTGGTCTGTTAATCATATATTCGTTCAAATTGTGATATTCATTGCAAGTTACTACAAATAATTTTTTCCCCAGAACTTGTACCATCAAAGAATGACAGCATTTGTGCTTGTGGATCTACATCATTTCGACTCTTAAATGTTTTATCAAACTCATCAAACAAAATAAGCACTTCATTTTGAATATCATTTAGAAAATCATCAATACCAGGAATAAAATCATCGACCAATATAACTGGAATACCATTTTCAATTGCTTTTTGTGAAAGTAGTCTTGCGAACAAAGACTTTCCAATACCTTTATCTCCACTAAGAATTACACCCAAATTCTTACGAGATTTTTCAAATCTATTCAATACTTTATTCGCCTTTTCTTCATGAACTCCGTATATCTTATCTTCCTTGATTTCCAAATCATGTTGCTTCTCTAAAAAGAAACCGGTAAATTTGCTAAACCCAATCTTATATGTTTGTGCCGGTAGCTTGTCCAACACAACTAAATCTTCACCATAAATTTGATATGTACTTCCTGTTTTTATAATTTTCATAATTTTGCTCCTCTTTATTTAATATTCTCTATTTGAACTGTTTATTGTTATTTTGTCTTTAACTCTGTTTAGATATTATTTGTTCAAACATTTCATCAACAGAATCTAACAAATCATATCTTTTGTCAAACGCAGCCGTTGAACTCTTTGCAAATTTTCGTTCTACCATGTCGATATAATAGGTCATTGTACCATCGTCACCCATATAGAACTCATTCCATTCTTCGTCCGTCATTAATCTTCGCGCATTTAATTGTTCAATGGCTAAATTATCAAAACTAACAACATTAAACTTTTCAATAATATTCGAAAGATTTTCATACAACCAGCTTTGTCTAATTTTAATATTCTCATGGTCTATATCATAAAAATCATCACCACGTCTTAAATGTTTGTATCCCAAAATCAAAATCTTCAAATTATTATTCTCCAACGCCTGTATGTCTGATGGCTTTAACACACCATTGATTACATGAATGACTGCATTAGGATATTGTTTGATAAGTTTAATAAAATTTTCTGTGGGAGTTACAAGTGAAATTCCCAAACCATATATGAGTTTTTCGTCTACAAGTTTCTTTATCAGTTCTTGTTTCCTCTCAAAATGAATCTGATTTACTGTCATATTTACAATGACTTTTCTATCTTTTAACTTTTGCAAAAATGGAATTAAATCAGGATGACTTGTGGCATCTCCACCGCCGAGTGCAACTTCTTGATATGGATGCAAGGTATCAATGAATTTTTCATTCATAATATCTCCAAACTTGCCGTCTGTTGTACTTCCTTCATGACAGAACGGGCAACCCATATCACAATAATTTGTTATTTTTATATCCATATTTTCTGCAAAGGCAGCCTGAAATTCATCATCATTTGTTTCTCTTATTTTTGTTCCATCTTCAAATATAGCAGTTCTAAAATTTCCATTCGTGTAACTCCCTAAAATTTTCATTTTTACCTCCCAAATATTCTTCATACTTTTCATTCACTATAATGTTTTGACTCTTAATCAACCATCATATCCGTATTTACCGAATGCAACAACTCGGTCTCCACTTTTGGTTGTATATTTACCTACGAAAGTTTCAAGTTCATAGTCATTATTCCATTCATCATAAGTTTTCGCATCTTCATTTATAAGATCATTCTCTTTTGCATATTTTGTATAATATCTTTCTTTCGCAGTCTCTGATAATTCTGACCAATCTTTTGAATACTCATCTTTATTATCCTCATACTCTTGAGCTGCATATTCCTTATCTTTATTTGATAGTTCACTTGCTTTTACGAAGGTTTCGCCATCCTCATCGAATAGGACTTTACCATTCTTCCATTGTTCAAATTCTTCCTCACTACACATTGTTAATGAATGGGTACTTGATGAATTGGTTTCAAATACTCCACGTCTAATCTGTCTTTTCATATATTTTTATTCTCCTTATATTATTCTTTTGGATACTCATAATCGATAATATCCATATTTACCAATCCAGTTTTCTTCATAGCATTCCAATAGCAAGTTTCATCACCGTCTTGAATAACTACATATTTTTTATTAGTCAAATATTCCTCTAAAGATATATTCTCTCTTTCAAGGAATCCACCCAATATATTTTCATCAACGTAACCCGTATATGGTTCTTCAAAATAGAATCGTCCTTTATTCTCATAATAATCAATTGAATCGACTCCCCATTTTTCACCTTTTTGATTAAAATATTCATTTAATTCATCTTCTGTTTTCCCATATTCTTGCACAAATTCGTCGTTGCTATAATCTGGATAATCTTTGTTATAAACAAAATCCGACCTCATAGGAATTTCGATTTTCTTTAAACCTGGAACATATTTTAATGCAATTTGCTCAAGTTTCTTATATGTATCATCATTATATTCGTCCACTAAAGACGCACAAGCATATAACCATTTATCATGAAAATTTCCTAATGCTCTAAATGGGCTTCTACCAAATTCTAAATCATCGTCCCAAGGACTCCATATCCCATCATCTCCCAAATAAAAGCCATCTAAAAATTCTTCTGGCGAATAATGTTCATCTCTTTTCATTACAGTAAGAGAGTGCATACTCGATGAATTTGTTTCAAAAACATTTCTTCTAATTTGTCTTTTCATTTTCTCTACCTCCTAGTTATCTATTCTCTGTCTGTGTAAATTAAGTTGCCTCTTTTAAATCAACATATCTATCAATGTAATCAAGAAGCTTATCTTTATTTTCTTCTTTTGTAAATTCTCCCATACATTCAATAGGATCTACATCTGTACAGTTAATAATTTCGTCAACATTCAATTCTAAAACATTAGCTATTTCTTCTATTTGTTTTGGAGATAAAAACAATCTGCCATCAAATATTTTCCCGATATCTTTTATAGAATATCCACTTTCTTTAGCTAATAATTGAATGCTCTTATTCTGTTCCATCATTTTTAGTTTAATGAAACTTCCTATTTTGTGAAAATCATTCATAATTTACTCCTAAATTCTTCCTTTGAAATGTTTCTTTCAATCAATACTCTTTACACTTTTGATAACCTATTTTCTGCCCACTCACATTGATTCTTAGAAATTTCACTTCCTATGTAATTTATACTCAACTCTTTACAAGCAACAGCCGTTGTTCCCGTTCCCATAAATGGATCATATACAATTCCATCCTTGCAACCATATATGTTTAAAAGTTGTTTACATAAATCACTTGAATAAGTTTCTTTATTGTATGGACATGAACCATCATTATTTTTGGCTTCAATGAAATTAAAAATATTACCATATGAAGCTTGTCCCGTTTTTCTATAGCTCACAATAGGCTTGTTGCAATAGAACGTATCAATTTGGTCTTTTTTACAAAACACAAATACAAATTCAGTAATTCTGGTAAGTTTATTAGGACTACAATTGTTTGGCATTGCAGAACTTTTCTTCCATGTAATTACATCAGCAATTGTGAATGGAGTTTGTGTGATAATTGTATTTATAGCTTTAAACATTCCATCTCTATTGTTATTTCCATAAGAAAGATTATATAAAACAGTTCCATGTGGATTTAAAATTCTATCAAATTCCAAAAATAATTTATGAGTAAAATTACAATATTCTTCATCAGTCATATTGTCTACATGTGTATCATATCTCAAATAAGGAAATTTACTTGAAGCATTATTTGACTTCATAAGAGTATTTGATTTACATTGCTTTTTATTCGTGTTATAAAATGGAGAGGTTAATATGTTTGCACATAATTCACTGGACATTCTCTCCATGGTTTTAAAACAATCTTCATTATATATCCGATTTAATTCCATACTGTTTTAGGAGTAAACTATAGTTTTTAGTGCGCACAAACCTCTTACTCCTTTCATATTTTATAATCTAAAATTGAATTATCGGGCGAATAGCCCAAAGACGTAGTAAATACTACATGAAATTATTCTCTATTTAAAAATCAAAATGAAAGCAAAATTTCAAGCTTAAATATATACTCTTTTGCCTTTTACTTTAATGTATCTGCCTTTTGTGTTAAAATAACAATCCTTTAGAACTGTTTGTTCTATATAACCACCACTTTTATATTTTAAATAAACAGAATCACCAAAGTCTTTAACCACCGTACCATCAGGAATATCAAACGGTGTTTCTTTTATATATTTTTCAATACATTTTGAACAATACTTCACTGTTTCCAAATCAATAATTAAAACATCTTTTTTCCCTAAAGAGTGTCCACAATTTTCACAAAACAATTCTGCTTCTCGATCCGGAAATTTTGATTGCGGACATTCTTTATATTTTCTTTTACTTTTGTCCAATTTGTTTTTCGCTCTATCACATAACAAACTCATAATAATTCCTCCTACCTATCAATCTTATGCCATCATCATTCCACAACTTTTGGGTGTTTCAATACTTTCTGAGCCATCATACTCATGAATATAAAACATTGTACCTTTTGGAATCCAAGCAATTTTTAAATCATTATAACCGCCCATCCAAACATCGTGGTATCCAATTCTTTCAAGATGCATTTTCATCTTTTGAGCATTAGGATGTTTATTTAACCAATATTCTACAATTCTTTTATCGTATGCTAATTCCGGACTGTTCCAAGAGCTCCACCCAGATCCATAATCAGGGCTGTATAATACACCTAGCTCGTTATTCTCATTATAATATCGTTCAACCGTATCTTTATTCTCATTGTAATATTGTTTTACAACGTCTTCTTGTTCATCAGATGAAGTTTTATAGCCTTCATAATTAGCCAATTGTTCCGCAAGTGCCTTGCATTCATTTTCTACATATTCTGTCGTGCGAATTTTCCATTCGGAATGAAACATCTTACCTATCATTTTTTGTTGATATATTTGATTGTATTGTTCTGGGAAGGCTTTTAATGTAGAATTCCAATCCGGTTCATCTCCACAATGAGCACAGTCAAATCCAAACCACCACAAATCACTACTAATAGGATACGAAGAATTCTCTCCTCCTCCGGAATATGTAAGACCTCCATGACAAGAAAAATCTGACAGACAATTCATCTCATCCACATTGTATAAAGGATGTTCTTTCGGTACTCCTACATAGCCACATCTATGTCCTATTGCTAAAAGCAACACAACACATTTTAAACCTTTATGTTCAAATTCTTTTTCAATAACGTAACCTTTCATAAATTCCTCCTACTCATTAGTATTTTCTTGTAAGTCGAAAATTTAATAACTACGATATTTATTTACAATACCATTTATATCTTCAATTAAATCATCTACTACATTTTTTGATACTGATAATTTATATTCTTCACAAGAATCAACATCAACACAAATATCAATCAACTCTTTGTCATAAGGTTTCCCTGTTAATTCTTCTCCATATGAAATATTATCAAGTGATACAACATACCAATCTCCTGTTCTTCTATCCACAAAACTAAATGTCAATTCTGTATTTTCATCATAGCCAATATCATTTAGTTTATTAATTAAATCTACTACTTTCATTCTACCTTCGTCCTAACTCTCTATAAATCCTCATTGTTTGAAATCAGGTTTTCAAGACCACATACGGTTTTCACCGTATGCAGTCTCATTATTTTATTTCTTCTTTGTCTTTCGTCCTACAATCATTCCACTAAAAAATGCTACGGCATTACAAACTAAGAATACACCTATATTAAGTACAATCATTACTTGTTACCTCTCTGTTTCTTCATATCCTCAAGAATTTGTCGTGCATTACGTTCTCTTTCGGAATTTGCTAATCTTCTGTCATTTGCTTGAGCACTTGAATCATATGCAATCCTACTTCCTTCTGCACGCTCTCTTGTTTTACGCGCTCCTTCCCTTACTCGTTCAAGCATTCTGTCACTTTCGCTATTTGTATTCAAATTATCCATACTTTGATGAAGTTCGATAATTTGATTATCTGCTTCCATCTGGAAAAGAGTCTGTTCCTTTTCTTCTTTGAGTTTTTGCAATTCCTCAGCTGCTTGATCTCGAATATCTTTTTGATGTGCCTCTGCTTCTTTCATTTCAGAAATAGTTTCTTTTAGAACTTTAATTTTATTCTCCAAAGTGGCTTTTTTCATAGCGTATTGCATTGCTTCATTTTCTTTATTTTCATCAAGACAAGCATTGATATTTTGATTGACTTGCATTATATCTTTGTTTGCTTGATACAAATCTTTTTCGGCGGTATTTCTTTTCCCTGAAATTTCAGTATATGTAGCCGATGCTTTGTTATAAAATTCTTCTTTTTCTCTGATTGCAGTATTGTAATAATCCCTCGCACCTTCCGGTGTTTGAGCGTCTTGTCTCATTATTTCATCGCCTTTACCTCTAAGTTTTACTCGAATTTGTTTTCCAAATGGAGTAAAGAAAAGAATTAAAGTAATTAAAATAATTGCTACAATAACAATAAACATAAAGTTGGTCATAACATCATATCCTTCCATTAAATCTAGTGTTGAGTCATACCCAAAAGAATCTTTGAGTATGACTATGTATAAAATTTGTTTAAGAATTGTTATTCAGCATCAATGCCGTATTCTTTACATAATGCTTTTAAACCGCCGTCATAACCACTTCCGATAGCTGCAAATTTCCACTGTCCATCACGCTTATATATCTCAGCAACAACTAAAGCTGTTTCTGTTGAGAAATCTTCCGTCAAATCAAAACGAACAAGTTCCTCACCCGTATCTTCGTCTATAAGACGTACATAAGCATTTTCAACCATTCCAAAATTCTGCAATCTTTTTTCAGCTTCATAAATTGTAACAGTAAATGAAATTGTGTCGTAATCCGATGGAATTTTATCAAGTTGAACTTTAATTACCTCATCATCTCCATCGCCTTCGCCAGTACGATTATCACCCATATGCTGGACACTTCCTGATACATGGTTAAGATTTCCATAGAAAATGAAATCGTTTTCGTTGCCTACTTTACCATTTGCTTTTGTCATGAAAGCCGATGCATCCAAGTCAAAATCTGTCTCACCGTCATAATGGTTGATATCCCAACCTAGTCCAATAAGTACATTTTTCAATGATGGTCTGTCCTTTGTTAAATCAACTCTTTGTCCTTTTTGTAATGAAATTGCCATTATAGTTACCTCCTAATTTTTATCTATATCTATTTATTAATTGACTAATGCTGGCATCGTTCGTGCCTTGACCTATGGCATTAAACTTCCATTCGCCATTGTTTCTATATACTTCTGCGAATATCATTGCAGTCTTGCCTGCATAATCATCCGAAAGATTATACTTACAAATCTCTTTTCCTGTACTTTCATCAACAAGTCGAATATATGCATTTTTTATCAAGCCAAAATCTTGTTTTCTTTCTGTACAATTATAAATGTTTACAACAAAAACTATTCGTTCAATCTCACTTGACAAATGAGCTAAATCTACTGTTATTTGTTCGTCATCGCCATCACCATCGCCGGTTAGATTATCACCATGATGATAAACATTATCTTCAGATAGATTTCCGTAATAAATACAAGCTCTATATTTATTACCATTTCCCATAGTTATTGCAGATGCATCGCAATCAATGCTATAGCTTGTAGAACCAAATAAATGATTTAGAATTCCACCACTTTGTTTTGCAGCATCCCAGCCAAGTCCAACCATAATTTTTGATAGTCCTTCAACTTCCTTAGATAAATTTATTCTTTGTCCCTTACTTAAATTAACTGACATATGTATATCCTCCTACTTTTAAATATCCAATCCAAATGTTCTTCCAATAGCAGCCAAGCCATTTTCGTACCCACTGCCAACGGCATTAAATCGCCATTCATTATCTTTACGATATAATTCACCGGCAATAATTCCTGTTTCCAATGAGAAATCTTCATTCAATTCATATTTAAACAATTCCTCATTTGTGTCGACATCATAAGCTCTGATATATGAGTTATCAACCATACCGAAATTCTGCAAACGCTCATCTGCATCATATATTGTTGCAGAGAAACTGATTTTTGTGATATTAGACGGGATTTTATTTAAATCAACAATCATTGTTTCGTCATCACCATCACCCTCACCAGTTCTATTATCACCTGAATAAATTAATGCTCCACTTGGATGTTGTGGTTGACCATAGAATACAAAATCCTTTTCACTTGTTACTTTTCCTGTGTCATCTGTAAGAAAAGCTGACACGTCCAAATCGAAGTCTGAATTGCCATCGTATCTATTTGTGTCCCAACCAAGACCAAACGCAACTTTTCTCAACCCACTGTTACCTTTTGTAAGGTCGATTTTCTGACCTTTTACCAAACTAATCGACATAAACAAATCCTCCTTTTAATTTTGCTTTTTACTTTTTACACATAATTTTCTGACAATATCAATCGGTATAACTATAAATGATAGCAATATGACAACTATCCATTGCTTTAAATCTAATGCAGTAACCTTAATGAGATTTTGAGCAATATTACACAAGAAAAATGTCATCACCACTATGCCGGCTGCTATAATAGAAAACAATTTATTTTTGCTAATACCCTCAAACAGATTAATATGTTCTGTACGGATATTGAAACCGTTAAATACCGCCATGAAACACAACAAAGCGAATCTTGCTGTTATGGCTTCTGTTTCGGTAGCAAACATATTCGCTATTGGTGTAAATGTTATAATCGCATACAAAACTACGAATGCTACCGTACTGATTGTAATACGTTTCTTTGCACCTCGAATAAATAGACCTGAGCCTTTTTTAATTGGTTTTTCTGTCATATATTCTTCTTTAGGTGGTTCGCCACCGAAAGACAATGAATTAAGCGAGTCCATTATAATGTTTACAATCAAAATTTGTACCGATGCAAGTAAAGCTCCGGTTGCCAACATAGGATAAATAACACTTAATATCAACAAAGATATATTTATAGGCAATTGAAATTCAAGAAACATCATAATGTTGTGCATAAATGTTCTTCCAAGTTCAATACCTTTTACAATACTTGCAAAGTTATCGTCAGTAAGGATTATATCTGATGCTTCCTTTGCTACATCACTGCCCGACTGCATACCAAAGCCTACATCGGCTCTTTTAAGTGCCGGTGAATCGTTTACACCATCACCTGTCATAGCAACCGACTTACCAATTTCTTGTGCTAATGTCACAAGACGAAGTTTGGTATTTGGTGAACATCTTGAGATTACTCTCAAAGACGGAATAATGTTTTTTACTTCTTCATCTGACATCTTTTCAAATTCATCATTTGTAAGAGCAACGTCACCATCTTTATAAATACCACATTCTTTAGCAACTGCGACGGCAGTTTCAATACAATCACCTGTGATTTCGATAACTTGAATACCTGCTTCATGTGCCATCTTTACTGCCTGTGGAACTTCCTCTCTTACTGGATCAACAACACCGATAATACCGAGAAATGTCATATCATCAGGTAATTCACTTTCTTTTAAATCTTCGTTTGACTTTGTTAATGCTATACATCTCATTGAATTCTTTGTCATAGATTTTATATCATTGTTTAGATTGTCCTTATCTTCCGTATTCAAATTACAGTGTTTGATAAGTTTTTCAGGAGCACCTTTGTAATATGTAACACCGTTTTGAGTGGTATAAGCTGAATATTTGTATTCGCTATTAAACGCTTGGCGAGATTTTATCGGATATTCCGTTTGAATTTCAGCATATTTTTCTGACGATACAAGGCTTAATATTGCTCTGTCAATAGAGTTACCGCCTGTAATATTATTTTCAGAATCGAATTTTGCACTATTATTCAAACAGATATTTTTTTCAATATCTCCCCAAACTTCCGAATTCTTATTAATATCATTACCGAACATATCAATGATTTTTTTCGGCGTCATAACACCTGTAGTTAAAGTACCAGTCTTATCTGTACAAATTATATCAACATACGCAAGCTCAGGTATTTTGTTTGGGTTCTTAGCTAAAATGTTGAACCTTTCCATCGTTTTAACATTTTGCTTTGTAACCAATTTAACTATCAGCGGTAGTCCCTCTGGTACAGCAGCGACTATAATCGTCAATGCGATTGAAAAATTTTGTGCGATTTTCTGAATGATATTTAAAATACCACCATCGAAATATGCTCCAAAACCTACTTGCAGAATACCCGAAATAGTCAAAACTATGAATGTAACAACTGCTGCAATAGTACCCCATTTAGATATAAAATCGCTTAAATTATCGAGAGCAATATCAAGTGCTGTTTTTGGTGATTCAAGAGTTTGCATTTTAACAAGTGTATCACCGTTGACAGTGTTTATACCGACATCAGTTACAATCATCTTACCTTCACCCGACATAACTGTTGTGCCGGCAAATAAAGAATTCTGATTTGTATATGCATCCGTTGAAGTTGTTTTTACATGTTTATAACCTTCGACAGGTGTTTTTAAACATTCTTTCGTTTCTCCGTTAATTGCAGCATTATTAACAGAAACTTTTCCTTCTATGATATAACCGTCAGCAAAGATTTCTTGTCCCATTCCGATACAAACTATATCACCAACAACTAAATCATCTTTATTGATTGTTTGCACCTTGCCATCACGAATAACATCACAATATCTTAATGACGTTTTAGCTCTCAACTCTGCTGCCGACTTTTGAACTCCTAAGCCTGTTTTTATTGCTATGGCTGTTACAATTCCTAATACAACTAATATCATAATTGGGTCAGATAAATCCATAACACCCATAATACCCAATACCAACTGCAATGCTGCAATTGCAATTAATATGAGTGTTATTTTTTCACTCAATGCCTCTTTGGCAAATTCATACCACTTTTTCAGCTTTGGTTCGGGAAGTTTATTACTTCCGTGTTGTTCTCGACTTTTCAGAACTTCTTTTTCGTTTAATCCGTTCATTTTATTTCTCCTTTTTTTGTATATTTGAAAAATCATCTTATGTGATTTAACATACTGACTTATAAGTTTATTCTCCTTTTCTATCCTTTGAAAGTAATATTTAATCGGCATCTTCTCTCAACACTATATCTCTATATTCTTCACCGGAAATCTTGCCAAGCTTCATATCTACATAGGCAGCCAATTCATGATTGCGAATAAAATCACAATCAGATATACAATCCCTTATAATATCGCATGCATCCGTTGAATGAATATAACACATACTTTCTCTTACGAGGGCATTACTCATTCTCAGAGTTGCTTTGCGGTATTGTTCAATTATGTAAATGAGTTGCTCTTTGGACAACTTTGTTAATTGACCTAAAATATCTTCCCACATATGATTATTCTCCTAATTCTAATAACTTATTGACCAAATCTTGCAACCTTGAATTATTCGGATATTTCTTTGCCATATCTTCATAATACGTAACCGTTTTGTATTTATTGATTTCTTGTTCCAGTTCCTTTTCAATTGTAGCTTTCTTTTCTGCCGTCTCTTTTAATCTTTTTTCTTCTATATGTCTTTTGTTATACGCATCCATATTCACAACACCAATAACTTGTCCAAGTATTTCTTTATCACAATCTTCAATAGGAAAAACACGTTTAATTTCTCCAAGTACCCTTGCATTTTCATTTCCCCATCCATTCACAACGACCAACCATGAATCACATATTAGCTTTGCTTCGTCATCATACAATGCAACTGCATAATCATCGCATGCATAATCGTCAAACAAATTAACAATTGCCACTTTATTAAAATCTTTCATATTATTTACCTCCATAAATTGTGCTTTTTATACTAAATTATTAAAATATCATCTTTGTATAACTTCACTTATGACATATAATACGAGCATTGTTATAAATACTGTAAGCAATATACTATCCGCCACTTTCCTCACCCCCTTTGTCTTGAAATTAAGATTTCAATATTCATTAACTAATTCATATCTAAGCAAACAATGATTTTGAGAACCTAACTTTTTTATTTTATTTAAAGCCGCTTCCTTATCTTTGTAAGCTCCACCGCTTGCATTAAATATCAATTCATTCGTGTCTTTGTTTTTGATTACCCATAACACCGTTACCAGTTGGGATTCTTGTTTATTTATATAACCAACAATTTCGTTTATCTTATTGACTACATCGTCCCATTCACTAAATTCACTATCAAGTTTTTTCATGGCTATTAATCTCCTATTTCAATTTTCTCTCCAACATATTTCTGAACATATTCTTGAACATTCTCAGGATACGAATCTACGACATAATCCTTATCAATTGTTATCTTCGTAATAATATTCTCCGTCTTGTCCAAAAATATATTGCCAACCGTTCCGCCTGGAATTCTTATGTACAAAAGTTTTTGTCTCATATCAGATTCAGTTGCCAATATATAATGTCCATAGGCATATTCGTCAATCATTTTCTTATCAAAGCCGGCTAATTCATCAAGTTCTTTGGTTAATTTACAGTGATACTCATGAGAAAGATATTCGTTTAATTCTAAATAACAATCATATCTATGAGTTAGTTTCATTTCTTTACACCCTTTCTATAAAGCCACATAAAACCATACACAATCCAAAACATTACTTGCAGCACTAAAAGAAATAATATAGCTGCAATTAATACTATAAAAACAATTGTCCCTATAATAATTCCTAATATATTTTTATTAAAAAATAATTTCTTAAATAAATTTTGCAATACATTTAATCCAATTATCATCGGATTTATTGTATCAGCCAGAGTTAGAAGAAAAATTCCGCATAAAGCTGATGTAATTATGTACATCGCCATAATAGCTGCAAACATATCATTATTCATAATTAATTTCCATCCTCTAATTTTTCTATCGTAATTTTATACTTTTCGCAATCTTTTGTTTCAACGAGTAATAATTCATCTATAGCCAACACAACATTCTTACTGTAAGAAGTTTTGTCTGTTTCAAACAGCCAAGTATCACTATATTGACCTACATATCCAACATATTCTTTCTTTTCTCCTATGTTCATAATTAATTCTCCTTATTATGTTGACTCCATGCATCCAGCACTGTAAGAAACATCTCGCCCCTTTCAGTCAACCAACAGTAGCCAATACTACTACCATGATCTGTAAACCCAAGACTGTCTATTTCATATGCCATGAATTGAAATACTCCATACTGCTCATAATCTTCGGTGTCTATATGCAATTCCGTTTTATATCTTTCTTGCACCTCATCATAACTTAAATCCTTCCATTCTTTCCGAATATGAAGATATCTTCGAATGACTTCCAAAGTGGTATCAGGTGATCCACAAGAACATAAATTTAATTCATTGTACAAGTAATGATCTATTAATGGATTGATTAAAGAATCCTCATAGGACTTTTCTCTATTACCAACCTCAACAGCATATCTCAAGAAATCTTCCGGATCTTTTTCTATAATCTTTTCTGCAATTTCACTTAATAACATATCATTTTCTCCCTTTCATATATGCCTAATTTCTTCATCCGTTGCAATTTTCACTTCACTAAGTAAATATTCTCCACACCAACTTTCTTTGTACCCAGAAACCATAACCATATCTTCTTCGTCCTCCTCTGTAACACATTGATAACAAACCACCGTACCCAATCTCTTAGTATTTCCTACTTGAACAATAACAAATGTTCCTGTATTTATTGGAAATGTTTTTGTAAAACTCATAATGATACTTCCTTTCGTGGATATTCCCCTATTGATACCAAATACAAAATATAAAAACAATCTGCCACATCGCTTTTGGATCGCTGTCATTCTTGCGACTTGTTTATTTTGATAAGCGTACATCTCGGCTTCAAATTCAAGTCGATCTTCTGCGTTGTTTGGTGCATTGAGAATTAGCAACACTTGTAAATCAGTGTATTTTTCTTTGTCTACCATCTGACTTGCTACCCATCTGCCGTAACCGTCTACAAGGTATACTTTGCCTTCCTCCCAATGCGGAACACCGATTAAAGGCAATAATTTATTTTCATCCCAATTATTTACAAGGTACATTAAGCTTCTATCCGTTCTAACCTCCGTTTGATACCTTGTATCAATCTCCAATAACTCGACCGGTATCGGAATAATTGCAACACTATATTTTGCGTCACGATACATTTTAGTTAATCCCTTTAATAGCCCTTTGTCCCCTTTGTTTTTCTTTCCACTTATAACTTCAAAACTTCTGCACATGATTTTATTCTCCTTTTCTTATCTCAATATTATCATTAAATTGCTTTCAAAGTTGATACTTCAACAGATATACTCTGTAATCCGTCATTGTAACAACAGTAGTATTTCCCATCTGCTTTTATCTCAAAAGAGAGATACTCACACTCAATATATCTGTTCATGTTTGCTTCAGTCGGCTCAATCCCAGCCATTCTTAAAGCCTTGTAAGCCGCTATATTCTCATGTCTTGCTATTGCTATATACATAGCTATTCCCTCCCTTTCTTTTCCGCTCTCCGCTCAATCTCTGCCCTACATTCTTCCTCTGTATAGTCTAACAATATACAGCCATAATCATCCCATTTTCTGTTATGTGCGTTAAGTACAGTTTGAGCCTGTCTTTTTGTATCTGCGTGTATAAATCCGCAATACTCTATGCTTTCGTAACGCTCACCAAAAGCGTATATATGCTTGTTGCCCTTTTTAGGATCGTTGTAGTGGTTATAATCGTATATCATTTTTATATCTCCTTTTCACTCTTAAATATTTACTGTTATATTTCAACATCTTCTATTACTCGGTTATAATATGGATGCCTTATACTTCCTTTTGTAATGACTTCATCGGGACAAGCGTTTTCCGGTATAACTCCGTTACGATTAAATAAATATTTACTTATTTCATATCCGATAACTTCCTTGTAAATGTAAAGTCGCTTACCGGTTTTTGCATTATACACGCTTACAACTTTAAAATACATATTTACAGATAACAAACAATTATTTACAGTATCAACTGCTCTGTTTAAATAGGAATCTTTATTTGTAAGTATAGCGGCATCGTTATTGTAAACTTCCTCTTTGAGTTGTTCTATGACTCTATCTGTCAAGCCTTCCATTTTTAGCATATCAAAATTATAAATGATTTTCTTTTTATCATCATTTATATAAAAATCAAACTCTTTCTTCATATTTGCAAATGTTCCGTAATTCATAATAAAATCCTCCGTAATTCTTAAATATTTACTGTTATACCGCCGTTATATAACGTGTTCATTGCACAAATTAAGGCAATAAATAACGCAATGCTTACCGCCTTCCAGACGTTAAAATCCGCCTTTCGTGCGTGTTTGTTCCTCTTGTATACTCTACTTCTCATGGTTTTATAACCTCCTTTATAATTTATAATGTCCTATTAATAAACACTATAAAAGACACTATATAATTTTATAGTGCCCTCTAACTATTTATTAATATCGCTGTTACTGCATTTTTGAGTCAATATAATCAAATATATTGAATAGCTCAATAATACAATTTATTAAATATTTTTTTAGTGTTTGCATCGTCTTTTACCTCGTTATTACTTTAATATATCCATCTTCAAAAAATAAAGATTTACTCTTGAAAAAGTTTTGTAATTCTTTTAACTTTGCAATTTCCATTGCTTTAATAAAATCTTGTAAAGTTGCTTGATGCCTTCCGTCCTCAAATTCAACAATAAATTTAATGTTGTTGATATTAGATACAATATAATCTTGTACCCCTTTCAATGCTTCCTCTCTTGTCATTGTTATTTCTCCTCAATTACAAGACCTTTTGCGGATAATAGTTACCCTCTTCACGGTCATAATGGTACAGTGTTACCACTATACCAAGTTGACGGCAAGCGTTTAGGACTGCCACAAGAGCTACTGTCAAGCCTGTAACGTACAAGTCAAGCGAGTTGATGTCAAGAGCTTTGATCTTGTTGTACGCTTCCGACTGCAAGCCTTCCACATCAAGTGGATTGATAACAGTATCAAATATTGCACCGTCCACCGCTTGAGGGATTGCGTGCCTTCCCTCACATAGAGCCATAGAAGCATGATCTGACACCTCATAATACGGCTCATACGGCGACTCATCAAGCCATTGTGAGCACATATCCGTATAGAAGCAACCGTAACAGTTGCCCTGACATTCTCTACATTTATACTTTTTCATTATAAAAACCTCTTTTCATTGTTTGATTACCTCAAGCGGCACTATTGCACCGCCTGAACGCTCACGGCTTAAAATCCTATTTATAGTTGCCGTGACAACTTTATACAATTTCTCTTAGAGCGTCCATTACATCGGAAAATAAATGCAATACATTCTCATATTCTCTACAGCTTAGCTTCCAAATTTTCCTTGATTGTTTGTTATAGTCCGTATAATCTTCGTTATACTTTTCCAGCCCGTAATCATTACAAAAAGTATCATAATCAAAACAATCGTATTTTTGCAATGCTGTTAAGATGTCATACTTTGTTATCGCTCTATTATTTACAGCTCCCCAGAATGTAACTTGAAATTGTTTATCTCCTCTTTTTATAATTGCCGTATATTTCGGACGCGAAACATTCTCTTTCCAAAGTTTATTGATCGCCCAGCCTTTGAAATATGTATTTATTTTCGTATCTGTTTCATTACAAAACAGTTGTGCGGCTTCATTATATGCTCCGCTTTCAATTAATGATATGATTTTCTCTTGTAATACTGACATTGTCAAACCCTCCTTATTAATATAATTCTATAATGTTATTATCAACTTGAATAAATGTTCCTTCAATATCAATATCCCGACCGTATGCTTCATAGTCAAAATATCCTTTTATTGTTTCCGGCACTCCGTCAAGTAGTCCGCTCTCATTAACAACTTGATATGCGACATCTGACATATCATCACAATCATAATAAATTGTATAATTGCCTTGACGTACTTCTTCAAGTGCCTGTTCTATGTCGTTATATTGCTCCAAGTATGCTTGAAGTGCGATAACTTCATCATCCGACAAGTTATCAATTTCTTCTGCAATTTCGTTAAGTTGTAGAATATCATCATATTCGCTGATTTTTAAATTGCTTATATCCGTTTCATAATCAGAAATAAATAGCTCATCATTACCATTATTGCTTATTTTGTTAAGGACTTCTTCAAGTCCTTCACAAGGCAAGCTTACCCACTCACCGATGATTTTTCCGTTGTTGTATTCTTTTAGATTTGTTACATAAATTTTTAGCATTTTAACTACTTCCTTTCTTATCTTTACCTTTGTTTTTATTTTCTCACTGATACACTTAAAAACATTGAAACCAGGCTTTACATGCGGAGCAATACCCGATATTTTACAAAGTATTAACAGATGTATATTGAATGTAAATTATTACATTATCGCATTTGCGGCTGTTGTAATATGTTACATTTGTTTTATCTGTTGCATTTGTAAACTTTTTGAGTGCATCGTCAAAAAATAAAAACTTGTTTCAGACCTCCTGACCTTCCTAACTTGCTCCTTAGTCGTTTTCATTTATACAAAGTAACCGCTTTTCATTTGAGCACTTCGGCTTAAAAAATTCCCTTGTATATGTATAGATACAGTCCTATATTTTATTGTCAAAGTTCAAATAAGAAAAATAACTCTTGACATTTTAACAAGTATAAGTTATAATACTTTTAAGGACTTACGAAAAGGAGAAAACTCCTTTTCTGCCTTAAAGTTAATTATTTGCGTTAATTTCTAACGCTTCGGCTTCGGTACTATATAAAATGCCGTCAGCCTTTCCGATATATCCAAAATCAGTATACATCGGAACACCCCCTTTCAAGGCTTAACAGTGGAGTGTTAAAGCCTTTTTTATTTTTAAAGATATAAGACTTATTGACACGGCTTATATCACCATTTACAGACTTATTGATACTGCTATAAATGTTAAGGGGTTATTTACTTGTACAATGTACATAGTCAATATGTCTATTGACTATGTATAAGGTTTATTTCCCTTATCTTTAAATATATTATAGCACAGTCAGACTGTGTTGTAAATAGTAATAATGCACAAACAGTCAGACTGTTTGCTGTGCACGTTGTATACACAATATATTGTATGCTAAGTCTTTAAAATGTATATAAAACACATCATATTGTATATACATTATTAATTGTTTTATAATAAAAAAATTTTAAGGAGTTTGTTTGATTATGCCTGAAATTAAAGAAAAATACGATAAACTAAAATATAATAAAAAGTGGGATGCCGAAAACTGTAAAAAAGTTACAATAAAAATGCGAAAAGCCGACTATGAGATTTTTAATAAATACGTTACAGAGAATGGGCTGTCAAAAAATGGATATATTATAAGTTTGATTAAAAAGGATTTGCAAGAAAAGGGATTGATGAAGTCTGATAATGATTGACAGTCAGAGCGGTGATATACAATAATGGAATCATATAATAGTTAGATTTTTTATAATGGATGTAATTATGCGGTAGTGCTGGGTTTGGCTGTTTTTATAGTAAATTGTTATGCTGGGATGGTTTGGTGGTTTGGTTTGGTGTTAGATTTTGTATAATTAAAAATTTTTAGGATAACAAAAATCAATACAGATAAAACGAACACAAAACACTTGATAAACTCTTGATTTTTATTGACGGCACAACAGAAAACAAACGGATACTGCGACAACTATTATTATTCAGAAAAAAATACAAATACAATACAATTAAAACGGTGTAATATATGTATATTACACTGTTTTTTAGTGTTGGAATATGCTAAAATGAGGGGGTATATTTACATTTGAAATAGGAATCCATTGCTGAAAAACGACCATAGCAGTTCCATTCACACGACACTTAAAATTCTCAACCCCCACCTACAAAAATCACTACTCCCCCTCTCCCCAAACCAACAACCTCTAATCGGTAAGTCGTTCGATGGCAAGTTCGATGAATTTCCCAACAAAAATCTATCAAATTCCAAATTCACTATCGTCTCTAAACCCACCTATTTCACCATCTTCCACCTCTCTTCCAATCCCAAAACATAAAATCCCCAATAAAAACTACCCTTTAACGAACCCACATTACTTTTATCAGAAACAACTCATCTCGCATTTTAAAATCCAACCTTTATCACATCACAAAACCCCTTGTATTTCTAGCAAAAAATCATTTCGAATTTATTTCACTTACTTTCTTTCACCGAACCAACATTTTTAACACTTAAAAATTTTACACCGACTTCGACAATAGAGCCATATTTCATTATAGCTCTTTTTTATTGTCTAAAAATTCCTATCAATCACCTAAATAGAGAATATAAATATACATCCTACCCCATATATAAAACACGATATAAATAGGAAGAAACTCAGTCAAATTTGCAAAGAAAATCTGACAAAAATGAATTTTGATACTTTATCTTGTTGTGTAAAAAGAGAATATACATATATAATCAAAAATCAAGGAGGCTTTTACATGAATAAATATGAAATACAAATTACAAACCCTAAAACAGGCTATACCGGCACGATTATAATTAATACTTCTCACGGAAACAAAATTCGTGAAATCGCCGAAAATAAATTATACAATTACATAAATATCAAACCTCAATTATTAATCAACAATTATTGGGCAGAATATTACCAAAAACATTTTTCACAATTTGAAATCAGTCACATAATAAAAACAGAAAAATCCTTTTCAAATGCTGACGATTATGATATAATATGTAAAAAGTATAGTAAAGGAGAAGTTTGTGACATGGAAACTATAGATATTTACGATTATATGTATTGGGGAGATTACAACGCAAAAATTAAAGAACTTGCAGAAAAAGCCCTCCCTGAGAAATGGAGTTTTGAAGACGAAGATGACTATTCTATTTTAAAAAATTATTTAAAATACACATTTAACAAACTCCAAGAAGAAGATAAAATAATTGAGACTGATTCATATTGTGTATTTAATACTGGACTATTTTCTCATTATTATGAGCCAATATACGCATACGGTGAATTAAACCGAAATGAATCGATAGCGGCATCAAGATGGTATTTTAAAGGATTTAAAGATACTTATGAATTAGGAATTTTGGATATTGTAGAAGAATTCCCTGAAAGAGCCGATTATTTTTCTGATCCATCAAGACTTGTATTTAACTGGCATTTAAAGGTCAATAAAAATTATAAACATATTCTTGACGATTTGGACACATCAAATAGATTGCCCAATTCAATAAAGAATAGTGAACGTCCGCTTGAAACTCTTAAAGGAGTTATAGATACCGCCATACAAAAAGTAATTGCAAACTATAAATTAGCCGTTCCCCACTATTATCAAAACAAAATACAACTTCTTGTTCCTTTATGTTTTGGAAAAGATGATAATCCTGATGTAGCTTTAGTTTTGGATTTAATGAAAAGTGGATATTATCAAGCAACAACTTGTCTTTCTATGCAAATGGCATATACAGATGCAAGACTTATTGCAAAACCTGAATCTAATTGGTTAATGGCTGAAAATATTAAAGAACAATAATATTATAATATAAGACACTTTCGAGTGTCTTTTTTTGTGCATAAAATTAAAATCATTCATCATTTTTATTTCAATGGAGAATATCCTCAATAGATATTGTTAATATAGTCAATAATTTTTTTGAACTATTCCCTAATCCAAAAAAACATTATACAAAATGAAAAATAACAAAAGAGAATATATAAATAGAAACCTAATCAAACAAAATTAATACGAAGGAGATTATTATGAAAACAATCAAAGAAACAAAATTAAATACTATATCATCATTGACAAATACTCACATGACAAAATTACTCCCACAAGAACTATCTATTTATTCAAAAAAAGAATATCAAAAGTGTCCTCATATTACGAAATGTTCTAAATCGTATGGTTTTGTATATTTGATGATATGTGACACTGCCCAATGTAAAATTGGAATTACACAAAATTTATATCAAAGATTGCAACAAATTAATCGACAACTAATTCCATCAAAAACAAAAATAATGTATTTATATGCTTCGCCTTTATGTATGAATACGTTAGACATCGAAAAAAATTTTAAAGAATATTTTAAAAATTATAATATAAGCGGAAATGACTCTAAGCATGAATGGTTTGATAAAGCTTATATTGATTTATATTTAGAGTATTTAAACAATTTATATTTTGATTTTAACTTTCCTTCTTCACAACAAATCGAAAAAGAAATTGAAAACATACATAAATTTGCAAATATTATTTTTTCTAACTATATGGAAAATCCTGTTCCTTCTAATAATGATTATAACCAATTATTAAAAGAATATATAAACACAACCAACAAGGCGGCTGAACAATTAAATGAAATACATGATATATTTAATTACATTTTTCCAAAGGAGTACAAAGATTCTATTGATTATATTTGCGAATACAACAAAATTAGTCGATTAGAATTATTGAAGTTAAGTTTAATTATGTATATAAATAATTTTAATAGAAAACTTAATCTTCAAACGGAGAATAATACAGTGACAAAGAATATATTTGACACTCTTGCAATGGAATTATGCCAAGAAGAAAACAAAGGAGAATGATATTATGAAAAACACAGCATTAGAAACAACAAATTTTGATTTTTATGGAGATGAACTCATTGCAGTTCAAGATAACGCAACCGGCGAAATTTATACTTCTATCAATGCAGTTCTGAAAGGTATAGGATTTAAAGATAAAGACTCAATCCGTAGAAGACGTGAGAAATGGATTGAAGATTCTGTAATCTCAAAAGGTATTACTATTTTTAATATCCCTACGAATGAAAATGAAGGGGTGATTAAAAAAGACCACTCCTTTTCAAATAACCAAGATACTTATTGCATATCACAACGCAAACTCCCTATTGCATTAGCCAAAATAAACATTACACCAAAAATGAAACAAACTCAACCAGAATTAGCAACAAAATTAGAACTATATCAAGACAAATGTGCAGATGTATTAGCATCTGTATTCATAGATAAGAAGTCTACAAATGACATAAATGCTGAATTCTTAGCAGAAAGTATCTCAAATGCAATAACCGTTGCATTGCAACCTATAACTGAAAGATTAGAAAAGATAGAACAAACACAAACTAATCGTTATCTATCATCAAGAAGATATCCATCAGCATGGTATAAGAAGATTGCTCCTAAATACAAAATGCTTATGGAATACTTTGATTGCACGAGAAGTGAGTTGTATTCAAATATCTATAAAGAACTTGAAGATACATATGACGTAGATATAAATCAAATTCATGAAGATTATTGCTATGAAAATAATTTACTCAAAGATGAATGTTATCCAATGGATGCAATAGAACATCATATTCAATTAAGAGATGCACTAACATTACTTATAGATAGTAGTCTGATTAAATATGGATTACAAACAGAAGAACAAATCAAAAACTTTAAGAGAGAAACATTATTTGATAGACCAGTAATTAAACAGAGAATAACATATGTAGAAGATAAGATTTAATTCAATAAAATAAAATTAAAAAAGACTATTTTAAACAAGACATAAACACAACAAAAAAATGTAATTTAACGAGTGAGAATTGAGCTATGCGAAATTCCACTCGTAATAGTCTGTCTTCTTAAACTGTTGTATATCTTCTTTCAGTTCAGTTGACGTACACCAGAGTAGCCTCAAAATTCGCATTTCAAAAAAATTGACGTACAACAGAGTAGCCTTTCCCGAACTCTCGTAGAGTTTATTGCCAAAATATAGAATATTAAACAAAGGAGAAAATTCATGAATACTAAATCAGAATATTTTACTCGTTTCCCCAATGATTATGTACAAGGAAATATAAAAACAAAATACGGAATAAGTCGAAAATTTTACATTACGTATATTCTCATAGACAGATATAGGTCATACGAAGATTTTAGCTGGATAACCATACGAAAAATATTAGAGTTTTATGGTTACAAGACTACAAAACGAAAACCAAAAGCTTTTCATGATATTTTGGATGTATTGGAATATATGATTAACAATAAAATGATTGAAGTAAAACAAGATTTGGATTCTATTGGATATGATACAGGAATAGAAATTAAAATTATTCCAGAAAATTTCGATGCAACTGAAAATTTTTCAAAAATCACTTCATCTCAATTGGATTTTATAATGATGGGCGAATCGAGTATTAATAAAGAGAATATATTAATGGCATTTCTTTATATCAACTCATACATATATATCCGTCCAAAGAAAAACGACAATGAGGAAATTATGTATAATCCCGAAACTCGACCAGAAGCGTTTTGGAGAAGTATGCAATCTATGGCTAAAGATTTGTCAATGTCTAAAGATACGCTTAATCAATGTCTTTCATATTTAACTTCTAATGTTGATGATAAACAACCACTTCTTATAAAAAAAGAAGTCGGAAGTATTCAACCAGACCCTTCTCAACCACCACAAAATACTCCCAATATATATGTCCTTAATAAAGAGGGTTATGAACAAGAGATTGAATGGGCGATTTATAAAATGTTGCAAATTTACAATGTTGAATCTTTTGGTGAGTTGACCGGCAATTATAAAGATTAATCAAAATTCGTTTTCTCACGGAGAATAATATATTAAGAAAGGAAAACTAAATGAATAGATACAAAGTGACATTTTCAGATGATACAATCATGAGACTTTACGCAAATACAAAAGATGATCTTCCCATCCCCTGTTTTAATGATAAATCAGTTGTTTCAATAGAACGAGATACAGATATGTCGTATATGAAATATATAGATTATATTAAAACGGGAGATTTTATCGGATATGACTATAGACACAGAGAGATTTACAAACACATAACTCCATCCGGTTGTATATATGTGAGAATATCAAAAGACGAAAGTGATGGTGTGTATTATGAATATGCAGATTATCAAGATTATCATGGACAACTTATAATGCCAATAGGTTGGACTTGTACAGACCCTGATAAAGTTTATAGCCTGTTGTTGGCTTCATATATAGATTATTCAGTTATTCAGTTTAGACGTTTTGGAGAATCAAAATTAACCAAGCCCAAGGAACTCAAAGGAATTAAACAATTATGTAGTGTAGATTACATTCCCAAGAAAAATAAATCATCTCTTTTCCTAAAGGAGAATGATGTATATGTAAAACATACAGATTATTTTTCACCAATGTGGCAACCACCCACAAATGATTTGGGCAAACCAGTTGCTTATTATCTAAAGAAATATTTCAATCAAACACCAAGTGGGGAAAAGTTTGTGTATGATGATAATTGGTCTTCTATTGTTTTACGGAGTGAGGCTTGGATAAAAATAAGTAACCTAAAAAGTTTTCTGCTAAACAGAGAATATTCAAGTGTAGATATTGCAAGATTGATTTTAGATTTACAAAAGAAAGAATCTCATACTCCTCGAAATCTTACTATTGCTGTCGATTTAGAATGGGAAAGATATTGGCAACGTGTAGTAGAAGGATTAAGAGAATGTATAAATGATTAATTTTCTTAGTAGATAACGACAACATTAAAAATTTTAGAAAGGCGGCGATGTGTAACATAAATGAACACAATACATTAATTTCGTTCTTTTTCAAAATGCAAGGAGAATATATAAATGTCTCCTCTATTCCCTATCCCAACAACCAAAGAAAGCCTCCGTAAAAATACGGAGACTCCCTTCTTAGTGACGACACTTATACTTAAAAGAAAAGTGAATGTCACCGTGATTATATTCAATATTGCAAGTCCCGTCTATGTTGTTTCTATGATGAAATTTGCAAATAATCAGAAACATTGTAAATATGCATAGAATCAATAATGTTATATAAATATGATTGTTAGCAAATCTTAGGATTTGCAATATCAAATATAATATGTCTCGACATATCGTCATTAAGCTCCTCCTTTATCTGGCAGGAGGAATATGGCAAACAACGCAAAAAATATCTAGACAATTATAATTATATCATTTGTCTAAGTAAAAATCAAGAAATTATGTAATTAAGAAAGGAAAATACAAATAACACATGATAACTGATAGATACATACCAGACCCTTCGGAATTTGCAGGAAAAATTTATTCCTCAGATTTTGAAACAAATACACGAATGTTTCATAGTATGTCAGATATAGCTGACAGAATAAGAGCAGACGAAAGTTTTAATAGGAGTTGCGAAAAGCAAACTTCTGTAATTAGAAATCACAAAAATAAAGAATCATAAATATACGAAAGGTGATGATTGGTTATAAACGAAGTACAGTTTTACATACCAAGCATTGATGCTAAAGATATATACTTGGCATCACATTATATCGAGAATGACCCTGATGGATATAATTTAAAACTTCAAGATGGTCATTATAATCTGAGAAAGTTCATCAATTCTTTGGACTTTAGCTTAGATTTGATTGAATTGTTAAATATTTATTATAAAAAGTATAGACGAAATGACTTTGGTTTTACTATAAAGAAACACAAATACACTACGAAAGTTATTAATATCACGTTTAAATACTCCGTAAAAGAGTGGAATCAGATGAACAAAAACACTTTCGTTAAATTTGGATATAATTATCATGATTTGATATTTCAAGATTGCATTGCGAAGAATCAAGATGGCGAAATTGTAGGAATTATATTAAACAAAGATGTACATAGACCTATTGAAGTGCCAAAACCGTTCAAAGCAAAAGAAGTTGAAATAAGAGATAAAAAAGATAAAAATACATTTTGGATTCATCTTCAATATGTTAAACAAGGTGAACCTCGTACAATTAAAACAAATTCTCAATTGAGAAAGGAACTATATAAAACGGGTTTTATTTGCAATGGAACAAAATATTGTCGAATGAAACGCTCAACCGGTTCAGCGAGAGTTGGAAAATGTTTGTTTATAAATGAAAAATACTATAATAAATTAATGGATTGGATATATTCAGGAATAGATGTAAAAGGTCAAGAAATAGACTTAGCATCGTTTGAAAGTTACATATCATTAGTTGCTTCAGGTTCAGTAGGCAGATTTAAATTAGAGTCAAGAAACATATTATTAATTAATGA
>OGCO01000113.1_pt1 | contig 127447 bp, 103 predicted proteins | sample 1570171 | NCBI WGS metagenome assembly OGCO01 (sample SAMEA4370583, study PRJEB24528) | human gut metagenome
TAAAAGATGCGGCCTCCTTTCTGCATCCGCTCGACGATGGCGGTTACCAGTTTTTCGATCTGCGGGATCGCCTTGCCGACCGCTTCCGGGACTTTCCGGTCTTCTTCGTTGATCTCTTCCAGCAGCTCGCGGACGGATTTTTGTTCCAGGTTGTCGTGCAGCGACGCCTGTTCGGTAATTTTTACGAAAGTCATATGTTATCGTTATTGATTCGCATGGTAACGGACGAGTCCTTCCATCGGCGTGCGGACGATCGACCCGATCCGCAGACCGGATTCGACGGCGGTCTCTTCCAAGATCTCCTTATAATAATAGGCGACCGATCCGGTGAAATGCACGGGAAGCTCGCGGCAGTCGGGGTATTGCAGTACGTTCCGGCGCAGGAAGCTCGCGAAACCGTTTTTGACCAGCGTCCGGATTTCCGGTACGTCGAGGTTTTCCGCGAGAAACGGCGACAGGCCGGCGAGGAAACGGTTCGGGAACGGTTTTTTGTAAATCCGTTCGAGAATATCGGCCGGCGTCAAGCCGAAACGCGAGAGAAATTTCTCTCTGAGTCCTGTCGGGAGCTGGTTTTTCAGGCAATCGCCGACCAGCGTCCGGCCGAGAACGGCCCCGCTGCCTTCGTCGCCGAGGATGAATCCGAGCGGCGAGACGTTGGCCGTAATTTCGGTTCCGTCGTACAGGCAGGAGTTCGAGCCGGTTCCGAGGATACAGGCGATGCCGGCGTTGCGGCCGCACAGCGCGCGGGCGGCTGCCAGCATGTCGCTGCCCACTTCGATGTCCGCCGCCGTGAAACGGGCGGCCAGGACGTCGCGGATCACGGCGATCTTATCGGGGAAAGCGCAGCCGGCTCCGTAAAAGCGGATCTGTTCGATCGGACGATTTCCAAGCTGCGGGAGCAGGCCGCCGTCCACTTCCTGGGCGATTTCGTCGGCGCTCTGGAAAAACGGGTTGGTTCCGTGGGTGGCGATCCGGCATATTTCCGCGGCGCCGTCGGCCACGCACCAGTCCGTTTTGGTCGAGCCGCTGTCTGCAAGCAGTATCATATTTTGATGTAGATTTTCCGTTTATACAACGTATAACCGATTCCCCAGTTCAGCGCGACGAACAGCAGCGCGTAGACCAGCGAACCGAAGTAGTCGCCCAGCGCGGGTTTCAGGCACAGCGAGTAGGCGAACCCGTGCAGGCTCAGCAGGCCGTTTCCGTGCGGCAGGCGAATGTTGTTCAGCAGGATCGAGAGCACGGCCGCCGAGACGTACAGAAACAGCGGATTGATGCCGAACGATTCGAAAAAACGGCTCCAGCGCCTGTAACCTTTGACATCGATCGTCCAGATCAACAGCGCCAGCAGCGACGAGGCCATGCCGCAGGTGACCAGTACGAACGTGGGCGACCAGATTTTCTTGTTGATCGGACAGCCGTAGCTCAGCAGCCAGCCGCACAGCATCAGCGCCGATCCGACGAGGAACAGGTTTTGGATTTTATCCGTCAGGTTCCGTGCGCCGACGAGCAGTCCTCCGCAGCAGAATCCGATCAGCACGTGGGCGATCGACGGGATCGTACTCAGCAATCCTTCCGGGTCGAAGGCGAGATCGCCCTGACGGTACATGTGCGCCGGGCCGAGTATTGCTCGGTCGACGATGCCGACGACGTTTTGTTCGGAAATTTCGAATCCGTGTCCCGATAGCAGGATCGCGAAATAACCGGCGAGCAGTCCCGCGGCGATCCACGGGATGCGCCGGTGGCGAACCGTTACGGCGATCAGCGCCGCCGCGCCGTAACTCAGCGCCAGGCGTTGCATCACGCCGAGGATCCGCATCCGGTCGAACGTCCAGCACGAACGTCCGATCCGTTCCCAAAACGGAACTCCTTCGTCCGACAGCGCGTTGAACGTGCCGCAGAATCTTGAGAACCACCCGATCCCGACGCCTATCAGGAAGATCACCAGTACTCGCCGCAAGATTTTCCGGACCGTGGCGCGGCTGCACCGGAAATCGAATTTTTTCAGCGACAAGTAGGTCGATGCCCCCATGATGAACATGAAAAACGGAAAGACCAGGTCGGTCGGCGTCAGTCCGTTCCACGAGGCGTGTTCCAGCGGGGCGTAGATCGCGCTCCAACTGCCCGGGTTGTTGACCAGGATCATCCCTGCGATCGTGATCCCGCGCAGGATATCGAGGGCCAGCAGGCGTTTGTTTTCAGCGGCGTTCATTCGTCCGAAGGGTTATGGTTGTTCGAAAAATTCCAGAATCCCGCGCATCAGGCTGTCGCGCCGTTCGTCCGTAAGGACGGTCTCGAACGGGAATCCGAGCGTGCAGACCTTGTAGGCGCCTTTATAAGCCACTCCCGCGCTGAGGTTGTTTTCCGTATAACGGAATACCGTGAAGGCGCCGTCGGCAGCCGGTTCGATAGCGTCGGGCGATTCGACGACGTAACAATCGCCGTTGAGTTCGTGGTTGTAGTCGTAATCTCCTTTCAGCGTTTTGTACGGCGAGGCGACGCTCCGGACACTGCCGCGAACGGCCGCCCGTCCGGTACGCAATTTGAATTTCAACGTGTTGGCGGCGAATTCCTTCGATGCCCCGGTCGTGTCGCTTTCCCACAGGTCGGAACCCACGTAAGCGCCGCTGACCAGCAGGTTGCCCCCGCCGTTGCAGTAGTCCGCGAGGGCCAGTTGCAGTTCGGGCGGGAAAGCCCGGAATTCCGGCGGACAGGCTCCGCGCGCCAGGACGGTTTCGCGCTGCTTGCCGAGGATCAGATCGACCGCTCGGTAGTCCCCGAGGTTCACCTCGTCGTCGATGACCGATTCGTTGCTGCACGACACGAACGAATATCCGGCGCTGACGATCGAGCGGCCGTGCAGGGCCGGATAATCGAACGTATTGCCGGCGATGACCTCTTTCTCGTAATCCGCGCGACTGGCCCCGAAACCGGCGGCATCGTCGTCGGCATACGGCGCCGGACGACGGAATTCGTACTGGCTGCCGATAAAGCTGATGTCCTGCCCATCCGGCACGCCGTGGTCGATTTCATCGTAAAAACCGGCCAGCGAGTCGCATACGAAACTGTACGGCGCGCTGATCCGGTCGAATCCGTTGATGACCAGCACCGTCCCTTTCTCGTCGGGAACTCGGCAGGCCGAAAGGATCTCGGATGGGAAACTTTCGCCGCCCCGGTTCAGCGCCGTCACTTTGTAACTGTATATTTTGCCGGGCTGCTGGTACAGCCTGATACGGTTTTCCGCGACCGGCACCCCGTTGTCGAAGCCGCCGTCGCCGATCCGGGTGTAGAGCACGTATCGTCCTGCCTGGGCGGTCGGTTCCAGCGGGTCGGCGACCGGCTGCCAGTTCAGTTCGACGCTGTCCCGCCCCGCGAATGCGATCCGGAAATGGTCGACCGGCAGCGGTTGTATGACGCAATCCTGCTTGTACTGGAATGCCAGGAACCGCAGGATGCCTTTATAAATCGCCCGGCTGACCGTAAAGCGGAAACGCGGGTCGAGGCCGTAACGCATGTCGGCGAAATTCTGGTGCGACAGCAGTTCGAGCAGCATGGCCGGCACTTCCGGGACGTGCGCTTCGAAATAGGCTTTGTCCCACATGCCGCGACGCGACCATTCGGGTTCGTACAACGCCTGTATATCCGATACGATCTGCGATTGCACCAGGTCGGTCAGGTCGCGCGACAGGTCGCGGGAGGCGCCGTTCGGGTAGAGTCCGTCGTCTTTGTGCGTATAATAGATGCCCAACGTGCCGATGATCGAGTCGTTCATCGTCGTTCCGGCGTCGGAATGGAATGCCAGCGATAGGTCGACCGGAATGTGCAGCCCTTCGCGGTCGGGGGCGTTCTTCGTCCCGCCAATCAGGTAGTTCACCCACAGGCCGCGGCACAGGTAGTCGTCGCGGTAGTCGTTCGTATGCCCCGTGGCCGAATAGACCGAATCCGGAAATCCCGCCCATTGCAGCCAGTAGCGCGCACCTTCGGTGAAACGGGGATAGCCGCTGGTCTCGTATGCGTAGTCGATTTCCGGATTGCGTTGTTCGGCCGGCATGATCCGGGCGATGTTGCCCTGTCCGCCGCCGATTTTGACGGCGTCGGCCGTGACGATCCGACCTGTCTTATGCGACAGATTGCTCAGCGTAACGCAGCCCGATTCGGAACATCCCGCATCGAAATCGAAGTGCCCGAGGTAGATCCATGTGCCGCCACCCATCGTTTGGTTGACGCGGAAACGGGTCGTTCCTCCTTTGTGGCGAACCGTGTAGACCGCATCGTCCGTGCTGTTCGGTAATGTTTTATAGGAGACGTAAACGGCATACCGGCCGCCTTTCGGAATGTCGGGCGTCCAACGTGCCGTGCTGACGTCGTCCGGATGACCTACGGTCACGGCCTGCCGGAACGTTCCGTCTCGGAACGGGTTCTCGGCGTCCTTGTAGCTGGATTGTTTGTAGGCGAAGCCGGGCTCCTCGCCGGTCGTCCAGGGTTTCGTCCCGTTTCGCTCTTCGTAACGCGACGCGCCCGCTATCGCCGGGTCGTTGTCTGCGATCGCCTCTTCGGTCTGTACGTCGCGTTCGCGCGGCATCAGGACGTAGGCCCCGGCGTTTTCCAGCATCGGAACCAGGTAGGGCAGCACGTAGCTCTGCGTGTAGAGGTCTTCGACGATCTCGAAAATACGTGCCCGCTGCCACTCCCAGCGGTTCAGTTTCGGTTCGAAATAGTATCCGTGACTTTGCCACAGGGCGATGTGGCGTCCGTCGAGTCCGGCGGTCGGCCGGTAGGGCCGATCCGCCCGCGTGACCAGCGGCTCGGGCGATTTCGTGACGAAGCGTTTTCGGCTGCGGTCGGCTTTGCTGCGCAACGGGGCGGGGATCAGTTCCTCGATCCGTTTTCCGTCGGAGAACAGGACGATCTCCTTGCGTTTGAACCCGGCCGGCAGCAATTCTCGGATACCGTCGTAAATTCTCCGGACGTTGTCTTCGCGGAACGGGATGTAGGCGCAGTTCTCGCCGGCATAGAGTTCCAGCGTTTTTTTGTCTGCGGCCACCGAGTCGATCGTAATCCGGCCCGAGCGGATCGTCGTGCGGGCCGTTTCGGTGAGCAGGTCCCCGATCCGGTCGCGGACATCCTGCGGGAGCGGCTGGGCTTGCAGCGGCAGAGTTGCCGCGAAGAACCCCGACAACAGGAACGCAAGACGGACTGCGTGCGTTTTTTTTATGATTTTCATTTTTTTCTGATTAGCAGGCAAAGGCCTGCAAATGTAAATAATGCGTTGAATATCAAAAGTTCGTAACTGAACGAATAACCGTTGAACCAGGTTTCCGAGTGACTGTCCAGTACGAAACAGAGCACCGGAGACAGCAGCGCGACGAGCGGAACCCAACGGTCCCGAACCGGGCGTTTGGTGAAAATGCCGAACGCGAACATGCCGAGGATCGGACCGTAAGTGTAGCTGGCCAGGACGTAGACGGCGTCGATGACGCTCGTGTTGTTCAGTACGTTGAAGATCAGGATTACGACGCCCATCGTGACGGCCATGCCGACGTGCACCCGCTTGCGGATGCGGGCCGTCCGGGTTTCGTCGTGTTTTTTCGTGCTTCCGAGAATATCGACCGTGAACGAGGTCGTCAGCGAGGTTAGCGCCGACCCCGCCGCCGAATAGGCTGCCGAAATCAGTCCGAGCACGAACAGAATACCGACGATTACCGGGAAGTAGCCCTGCGTCGCGATCATCGGGAACAATTCGTCGCTTTTCTGCGGAACCTGCAGGCCGTTGCGTTCGGCGAACGTGTAGAGCAACACTCCGAGCATCAGGAACAGCAGGATCACGAACAGCTGCAGGATGCCGCTGGTTACGATGTTTTTCTGCGAATCCCGGAAATTCTTGCAGCTCAGGTTGCGCTGCATCATGTCCTGGTCGAGGCCGCTCATCGCGATCACCGTGAAAACGCCCGCAAGGAACTGCTTGAAAAAGTAGCGTTTGTCGTTTATATCGTCGAAAAAGAAGACCTGCGAATAGTCGTGGACGGCGATCGTCCGCACCATCTGCCCGAAGCCGAGCTGCAGGTCGGACGCGATGTAACAGATACACAGTACGACGCTTACTACGAGGCAGAACGTTTTGAGCGAATCGGTCCAAATCAGCGATTTGACGCCGCCGCGGAACGTGTAGAGCCATACGAGCGCCATCGTGGCGGCGACGTTCCAGACGAATCCGATGCCGAGCGGTTCGAAAACCAGTAGTTGCATGACGATACAGACCAGGAAAATCCGCACGGCCGCCCCGAGCATTTTCGAGATGAAGAAGAACCATGCCCCGGTTTTGTAGGAGGAGGCTCCGAAGCGGTTTTCGAGGTATTCGTAGATCGATACGAGCCGCATCCGGTAAAACAGCGGGATCAGCACGAACGCGATGATCAACTGCCCGGTCAGAAACCCGAGCACCATCTGCATATACGAAAAGTGGCTGGTCGCCACCCAACCCGGCACCGAGATGAACGTAACCCCCGAAATGCTCGATCCGATCATCGCGAAAGCGACCACGAACCACGGCGATTTCCGGTTGCCGACGAAAAATCCCTGGTTATCGGCCTTCCGTCCGGTCACGTAGGCGACTGCGAACAGCACGGTAAAATAAGCCGCGACGGTAACGAGGACTAAAGCAGGGGTCATATTCCGGATCGGTTTGGTATCCCAAAGGTACGAACTATTTTAGAAAAAACGGCAGATTACGAGACGGTTTCCGTCGGATTCCGTTCGGTGGGGGACGAAAGGATTTCGCGGGTTTTCCGTTTTACGCCGGAGTCGGGTAAAATTGCCTGTGCGGAATCGTCGGTTCCGGCGTTGAATATCGGATAGAAGCGAAAGGCCGTCCCCGAACCGGGAACGGCCTTTCGAACATCGGTTTCCGAAACCGGAGGCGGTTATAGGGTCCGTAACGCTTCGTCCAGGTCGGTTTTGAGGTCTTCGACCGCCTCGATGCCGAGCGATAGCCGCAGCAGGTTCGGGAAGACGCCGGCTTTGCGCTGTTCGGCTTCGCTGAGCTGGGCATGTGTCGTCGATGTCGGGTGGATGATCAGCGACTTCGTGTCGCCGACGTTGGCCAGGTGGCTAATCAATTCCAGGTGGTTGATGACCTGAGCCGTCTGTTCGGCGTTGCCTTTGACGCGGAACGACAGTACGCCGCCGAAGCCGTGGCGCAGGTATTTTTTTGCCAGCGCGTGGTGCGGACTGTTTTTGAGGCCGGGATAATTGACGCTTTCGACCTTCGGGTGTTTTTCGAGCCATTGCGCGATTTCCAGCGTGTTGTCGACGCTGCGTTGTACTCGCAGCGACAGCGTTTCGAGGCCTTGCAGCAGTTGAAAGGCATTGAACGGGCTCAGGCACGGTCCCAGATCGCGCAGTCCTTCGGCACGCGTGCGGATTGCGAACGCGATGTTGCCGAAGGGGCCGTCGCTGCCGAATACCTCCCATATTTTCAGCCCGTTGTAGCTTTCGGTCGGTTCGCTGAAGGTCGGGTATTTGCCGTTGCCCCAGTCGAAGTTGCCGCCGTCGACCACTACGCCGCCGAGGCTGGTGCCGTGTCCGCCGATCCATTTGGTCGCCGAATGCGTCACGACGTTGACGCCCCATTCGATCGGGCGGAACAAGTAACCGCCGGCCCCGAACGTGTTGTCGGTGATTACGGCGATGCCGTGTTTGCGGGCCAGCTCGACGATCGGTTCGAAGTCGGGCACGTTGAACTCCGGGTTGCCGATGGTTTCCAGATAGATCGCCTTCGTTCTCGGATCGATCAGCGAAGCGATGCTCCGTACGTCGTCGCCGTCGGCGAACCGTACCTCGATACCGAAACGGCGCAGGGCGACTTTGAACTGATTGTGCGTGCCGCCGTAGATGTACGAGGTGCTGACGATGTTGTCGCCGGCTTCGGCGAGGTTGCTAATGGCCAGAAACTGCGCCGACAGGCCCGATGCGGTCGCTACGGCCGCCGTGCCGCCTTCGAGCGCCGCAATGCGGTCTTCGAATACGGCCGTCGTCGGATTGGTCAGTCGCGTGTAGATGTTGCCGAACTTCTTCAGAGCGAACCGGTCGGCGCCTTCCTGCGCGTCCGAAAAGACATACGACGTGGTCTGGTAAATGGGAACGGCGCGCGAACCGGTCGTGGGGTCGGGCGCCTGTCCTGCGTGAACCTGCAGGGTGTCGAAGTGATAATTTCTTTTGCTCATGGTTTTATTTTTTTGATTGGTTTGTGAATTCGGGATACAAAAAAATCCGGCTCGAAGGCCGGATCGTTATGATTGTGTCGTTTTGAATCGGTGCGGGGCAGACAAACAGAATCACATCCGGCGTAAGCAGGAAGACATGCACATACCCATCGTCATCCGGCAGGAAGCCCGGAGTGCTGCGAAACGTTCGTATGCGCTGTTGTTTGTCATTTCATTCATGTTCCTGCGGCAAATATATGCATTTCCCGTAAAGTTGGTGCGTTTTCCGCAAATTTTTTTAATTTTTTTTAGTTTCTGCAAACGAAAGGCTGCGCGTCTGTCAGGATTCGGACCAGATACGGGCCAGGTTTATAATGGTTTGCACGGCTCGTTGCATCGTGTCGACCGAACAGTACTCGAATTTGCCGTGGAAATTCATGCCGCCGGTAAACAGGTTCGGGCACGGCAGGCCCATGTACGATAGCCTCGCCCCGTCCGTGCCGCCGCGGATCGGACGCACGATCGGCGCGACGCCTGCCTGCCGCATCGCTTCCATCGCCTTTTCGATCACTTCGGGATACGGTTCGATTTTTTCGCGCATGTTGTAGTACTGGTCCTTCAGCGTCAGGCGGATGACGCCTTCCCCGTATTTCTCGCCGAGCAGCGCCACGGCGTCGGCGAGATAGCGTTTTTTCGCTTTGAACTTTTTGTGCGAATGGTCGCGGATGATGTATTCCAGCGAAGCCCGTTCGACCGTTCCTTCCAATCCGACCAGATGATAAAAACCTTCGTAGCCCTCGGTGTGTTCCGGACGCTGGGCGGCGGGCAGCAGCGCGTTGATTTCGCAGGCTACCTGCAAAGCGTTGATCATTTTGTCTTTGGCGTATCCGGGATGGATGTTGCGTCCCTGCACGGCGATTTCGGCGGCGGCCGCGTTGAAGTTTTCGTATTCGATCTCGCCTTCGAAGCCGCCGTCCATCGTGTAGGCGAATTTCGCCCCGAACCGCTCTACGTCGAAGAAATCCACTCCGCGGCCGATCTCTTCGTCCGGCGTGAACCCGATCCGGATCGTGCCGTGTTTCGCTTCGGGGTGGGTCGTCAGGTATTCGGCTGCGGTCATGATTTCGGCGATGCCGGCTTTGTCGTCGGCGCCGAGCAGTGTCGTGCCGTCGGTCACAATCAGCCGGTGCCCTTTGTAGAACGCCAGTTCCGGGAAATCGGCGGCGCGCATCGTGAGTTTGTCGTTCAGCGCGATATCGCCGCCGTCGTAGCGTTCGATAATGCCGGGGCGGATGTCCGACCCTTTCATATCGGGACTGGTATCGACGTGCGAAATGAAGCCGACGACCGGGGCCGACTCGCAGCCCGGCGTCGCCGGGATCGTACCGGTGACATAGCCGTTCGGATCGATCTCGACATCGTGCAGTCCGAGGGTCGTCATCTCTTCGAGCAAGTGGTTCAGCAGGGCCAGTTGTTTGGCCGTCGACGGATAGGTTTCGCTTTTCGGGTCGCTCTGCGTGTCGAAAGCGACGTATTTTAAGAATCGTTGTTCGAGGGTCATATTTTTATCTCTTTCGTATTAACTTCCGTTGTTCTTACGGGCCGAATCTCTTAAACTGTCGCGGACGAAATAGGCGATCAGCAGGATGTACATTGCAAGCGACAACACTTCGGCTCCCGTCGTGCCGTTCCATTCCGTAGCGAACCAGTCGGCTCCGAAATATTTCAGCAGGGCGCTCACGACGCCCATCAGCGCGCCTCCGGCGATGAATCCCGATGCAATAAGCGTTCCGCGTTCGCGGCGGGTCTTGTTCGTTTCGGCGTTTCGGCTGCGGCTGCCGACATACCAACTGACGAGACCTCCGACCAGCAGCGGGGCGTTCAGTTCCAGCGGAATAAACATGCCGAGCGCGAAAGCCAGCGCCGGAACGCCGATCATCGTCAGCACCAGCGCCAGCGCCGCGCCGGCGAAATAGAGCAGCCACGGCGTTGCGCCGCCTTCCATCAGCGGTTTGATGACCGCGGCCATCGCGTTGGCCTGCGGTGCGACCAGCGCGCCGTCGCCGGTGAAGCCGTAGGTTTTGTTCAGCACCATCATCACGCCGGCGACCGTTGCGGCCGAGACCGCCGTTCCGAGAAACTTCCAGCCCTCCTGTTTAGCGGGCGTCGAGCCGAGCCAGTAGCCGCTTTTCAGGTCGGAGATGAAAGCGCCGGCCATGGCGAGCGCCGTGCAGACCACGCCGCCGATGATCAGTGCGGCGGTCATGCCGGCCGTGCCGCTGAGTCCGGCGCTGACCAGTATCAGCGAGCTGAGGATTAGTGTCATCAGCGTCATGCCCGATACCGGGTTCGTGCCGACGATTGCGATGGCGTTGGCCGCGACGGTCGTGAACAGGAACGAGATGACAAAAACAATGGCGATCGCGATGCCCGCGTGGAGCCAGTTGTCCAGCAGTCCGAAGCGGAAAAAGATGAACGTCGTGGCCAGTACGGCGATCAGCACCGAGAGGATCAGTTTCATCGGAATGTCTCGCTGGGTGCGTTCGGCGGTTTCGGCTCCGGCGCGTCGGCCGCGCAGTTCGGTGACGGCCAGCCCGAGCGCCTGCCGGATAATGTTCGACGAGCGGACGATGCCGATGACCCCTGCCATTGCAATCCCACCGATCCCAATATGCCGGGCATAATTTTTAAAAATCATTTCGGGCGTCATGTCGCGCAGCAGCGTGGTGATCCCTTCGCCCACGGCGAGGGTCTGCCCGTCGGCGAAATGGCTGAGAAACGGGATCAGTACGAACCATACGGTGAACGATCCTGCGCAAATATAGGCCGCATACCGCAGGCCCACGATGTAGCCGAGACCGAGGACGGCGGCGCCGGTGTTGATCTTGAGAACGACTTTCATCTTGTCGGCCAGCGCTTCGCCCCAGCCGGTCATGCGGGTCGATATTTCTTCGGTCCACCAGCCGAAAGTACTGATGATAAAGTCGTAGACTCCTCCGACGAGTCCGCTGACGGCGAGCAGTTTGGCTTGGTTTCCCTTTTTTTCGCCGGAGACGAGCACTTCGGTCGTGGCGGTGGCTTCGGGGAACGGGAGTTTACCGTGCATGTCGCGCACGAAATATTTGCGGAACGGGATCAGCAGCAGGATGCCGAGCATACCGCCGAACAGCGAAGACAGGAAGATCTGGTAGAACTGCGCTTCGAGCCCCAGAATGTAGAGAGCGGGCAGCGTGAAGATGGCTCCGGCGACGACGACCCCGGAACTTGCGCCGATCGACTGGATAATGACGTTCTGTCCGAGCATGTTGCGGCGGCCGGTGAGGTTGCCGACGCCGACGGCGATGATGGCGATCGGGATGGCGGCTTCGAAGACCTGACCGACGCGCAGACCGAGGTACGCGGCGGCGGCGGAGAAGACGACGGCCATCAGGATGCCGAATGTGACCGAGTAAGGGGTTACTTCGCGCGGTGCGGGCGTGTCGGGCATGACGGGGCGGTAGGTTTCGCCGGGGGCGAGTTCGCCGTATGCGTTTTCGGGCAGCGAGGTAGTATCGGTTTTGTGCGGTTGTGCCATGGTTTTCGGGTATCTGTCATTCAAAGGTAGTTATTTTACGACAAATTCGGAAAACGGATCGGAATCGCTTGGTTTGCCATCCGCGTTGTTTTGCCGTAAGCTGTCCGCCGCCCGTCGGCCGAAAAGAGAGAGACCGGATCCTTGCGGAACCCGGTCTCTCTGCCTTGTTTATGAAAAAGTCGCCTTATTTTTTCAGCATCGCTTTCACCTGGTTGTAAACGTTCTCGCCCGAGAAGCCGAACTCCTTGTCCAGGACGCTCGCAGGAGCGGAATATCCGAAGTGATCGAGACCGTACACTTCGCCGTCGCAGGCGACCAGGCCGGCCAGCGTCACGGGCAGACCCGAGGTCAGACCGAACTTCGGCACGCCGCACGGCAGCACGCTCTTCTGGTACTCCTTGCTCTGGTCGCGGAATAGTCCTTCGGACGGAACCGATACTACGCGTACTTTCACGCCGTCGGCTTTCAGCTTTTCGGCGCCGTCTATCAGCGTAGCCACTTCCGAACCGCTCGCCAGCAAGATTACGTCCGGGGTTCCGGCGCAGTCTTCGACGATATAAGCGCCCTTGACGGCCTGCATGGCTTCCTTGGCGCGGTCGCCGCTCGCTGCGGGCAGATTCTTGATATTCTGACGCGACAGGATCAGCGCGGTCGGACGTTCGTTTTCCATCGCGATTTTCCAGGCGGCGACGGTTTCGTAGCTGTCGGCCGGACGGAGTACGACGACCGAACGTTCGCCTTTGTGGTTGCGCAGTTGTTCCATCAGGCGCAACTGTGCTTCGTGTTCGATCGGTTGGTGCGTCGGACCGTCCTCGCCCACGCGGAACGAGTCGTGCGTCCAGACGTATTTGACCGGCAGGCGTTGCAGCGCGGCGATACGCAGCGCGGGTTTCATATAATCCGAGAATACGAAGAACGTTCCGCAGGCCGGAATTACGCCGCCGTGCAGCGCCATGCCGTTCATGATGCAGGCCATCGTGAACTCGGCTACGCCCGGTTGCAGGAAACGGCCGGTAAAGTCGCCTTTGACCATCGCATGCGTCTTTTTCAAAAATCCGTCGGTTTTGTCCGAGTTGCTCAGGTCGGCCGATGCGACGATCATGTTTTCCACATGCTCGGCCAGGTACGACAGTACGGCGGCCGATGCGGCGCGAGTAGCCACGTTGTCGCCGCAGTTGATCTTCGCATAGTCGATATCCGGAGCCTTGCCCGACAGGAACTGGTCGAGTTTCGCGGCCAGTTCTTTGTTGGTGGCGCGCCAGATCGATTCTTCTTCTTTACGCAGCGCGTACCATTTTTTCAGCTCTTCGCGACGGCGGGCGTACAGCTCTTCGACGTCTTTGAAGATCTGGAACGGTTTTTCCGGGTCCCCGCCGAGGTTGGCGATCGTTTTGGCCGTGTCGCCGCCGGCTGCCGACAACGGCTGTCCGTGCGTCGAAACCTTGTTCGAGAAGTCTTCGCCTTCTTTGCCGACGGCGCCTTTGCCCATCAGCGTATGGCCTACGATCAGCGTCGGTTTTTCGGTTTCGGCGATCGCGCGGTTCAGCGCCTGGCGGATTTCGGCGGCGTCGTTGCCGTCGATGCTGATGACGTTCCAGCCCCACGCTTCGTATTTGGCCACGATGTCTTCGGTCGAAACTTCGTCCACTTTCGTCGAAAGCTGGATGTTGTTCGAGTCGTAGAACATGATCATGTTGCTCAGACCCAGATGGCCGGCGATACGGCCCACGCCCTGCGACACCTCTTCCTGAATACCGCCGTCGGAGATGAACACGTAGGTTTTATGCGCCATCCATTCGCCGAAGCGGGCTACCAGAAAGCGTTCGGCGATCGCTGCGCCCAGCGCCATCGCATGTCCCTGGCCCAGCGGACCCGACGTGTTTTCGATACCGCGGGCGACGTCCACCTCGGGGTGTCCCGGCGTCGGGCTGCCCCATTGACGGAAAGCGGCCAGTTCGTCCATTTTGAAATAACCTGCCAGCGACAGCACCGAATACAGCATCGCGGACATGTGGCCCGGATCGAGGAAAAAACGGTCGCGGAACGGGTAACGCGGGTCTTCGGGATTGTAGTTCAGGTATTCCGAATAGAGAATGTTTACGAAATCGGCACCGCCCATTGCGCCGCCGGGATGTCCCGACTTCGCTTTCTCCACCATGGAGGCTGCGAGGATACGGATGTTATCCGCAGCTCTTGTCGTCAAGTCTTTCATTTTGTTAATTCAGTTAGTATTTTTGGTTTCAAGTGAATTCGTTTCCGGAAAAATTAAACGAAACAAATTTAGGTAAAAAAACCGATTCTTCAAAATCCTGCAAACGAATAATTCCCCGGCGGCGGGCCTTTCCGCGCCGTTCCCGGATCGTCTCCGCGCCGTCCGGGAACCGTTCCGAAAACAAAGGGCCGTCCCGATTGCGGGACGGCCCTTCGCCTTTGTCGTTATACGGTAGGCGCTACTCTTTCTTTTCGTTCGAGTAGTCCATCGCTACGTAACGTTTGTAGGTGTCGTAACGCCATTTGGCGTCGGACTCGGAGGCTGCGAACAACTCTTCGGCCTCTTTCGGGAACGTTTTCAGCAACGAAGTGTAGCGCACTTCCTTGTGGATGAATTCCTGGAATTTCGACCAGTCCGGTTCCTTCGAGTCGAGGATGAACGGATTCTTGCCTTGTTCCGGAAGGGTCGGGTTGTAGCGCCATAGGTGCCAGTAGCCCGATTCGACGGCTTGCTTCTCGGTCATCTGAGACAGCCCCATGCCGCCTTTGATACCGTGGTTGATACAGGGCGCATAGGCGATGATCAACGACGGGCCGTTGTAAGCTTCGGCTTCTTTAATGGCCTGGAAGTATTGGTTGTGATTGGCTCCCATGGCGACCTGAGCGACATAGACGTAGCTATAGGTCATTGCCATCGCTCCGAGGTCTTTCTTGCGGACGCGCTTGCCGGCCGACGCGAATTTGGCGACGGCGCCGATCGGGGTGCTCTTCGACGACTGTCCGCCGGTGTTCGAATAGACTTCGGTGTCGAGAACCAGGATGTTTACGTTCTTGCCCGATGCGATGACGTGGTCCAGACCGCCGAAGCCGATGTCGTAGGCCCAGCCGTCGCCGCCGATGATCCAGATCGACTTTTTGATCAGGTAGTGTTTCAGTTCGAGGATCTGCTGGCAGATCGGGCAGTTGCAGGCTTCCATCATCGGGATCAGGCGTTCGGCGATCTCTTCGCTTTTGGTCGCGTCCTTGCGGTTGTCGATCCATTCGGTCATTACGCTTTTCAGTTCGGCCGAGCAGGTCGATCCGTTTTCGATCGCTTCGCGCATCAGGATGCAAAGGCGCTCGCGCTGTTTGGCGACGCCCGACAGGATCCCGAGTCCGAATTCGGCGTTGTCCTCGAACAGCGAGTTAGCCCAGGCCGGCCCGAAACCTTTGTCGTTGGAGCAGTAAGGGGACGACGGTGCGGAGCCTCCGTAGATCGACGAGCAGCCGGTCGCGTTGGCGATAATCATCCGGTGACCGAACAACTGGGTGATCGCTTTGATATAAGGCGTTTCGCCGCAGCCTGCGCAGGCGCCCGAGAATTCGAATAGCGGACGCGAGAACTGGCTGTTCTTCACGGTCTTGGTCTTGTCTACGACGGTATCTTTGTAGCCGACTTTGCGGTGCATGTATTCCCAGCGGGCTTCCTCGCCGTTCTGGAGCTGTTCTTCGAGCGGCTTCATCACGAGGGCCTTGTTCGGAGCCGGGCAGACGTTCGCGCAGTTGCTGCAACCGGTACAGTCGAGCGGAGAGATCTGGATCTTAAATTTGTAGGCTTTCGTCGCGCCGGCGCCCTGGATCGTTTTCGTTCCTTCGGGAGCGGCTTCGGCTTCCTCTTCGGTCAGCAGGAACGGACGGATCGCTGCGTGCGGGCAAACATAAGCGCACTGGTTACACTGGATACAGTTGTCGGGCTGCCATTCCGGAATTTTTACGGCGATGCCGCGTTTCTCGTACTGCGACGTGCCCGGATCCCACGAACCGTCTTCACGGCCGACGAACGCGCTGACCGGCAGGTTGTCTCCTTCGAGGCTTTCGATCGGGCGGACGATTTTCCGGATGAATTCGGGTGCGTTTTCCGGTTCGGTCGGAACGATTTCGATCGAAGCCCATTCGGCCGGGATTTTCACTTTGGTCACGTTGCCCCCGCGTTCTACGGCGGCGTAGTTCATGTTGACCACGTCCTCGCCTTTCTTGCCGTAGGATTTGTAGATGGCTTTCTTCATCTCCTCCTTGGCCTTGTCGTACGGAATGACGCCCGACACCTTGAAGAATGCGCTCTGCATGATCGTGTTGGTGCGGCTTCCGAGGCCGATTTCCGATGCGATTTTCGTCGCGTTGATGATGTAGAAGTTGATTTTGTGCTCGGCCATGTACTTTTTCATAGCGTCCGGCAGGTGCTTCTTGGTGGTTTCCGCGTCCCAAACGCTGTTCAGCAGGAATGTGCCGCCGTCCTTCAGCCCTTTCAGCAGGTCGTACTTGCCGAGGTACGAAGGAACGTGGCAGGCTACGAAATCCGGCGTATTGACCAGGTAGGGCGAACGGATCGGCTTGTCGCCGAAACGCAGGTGCGATGCCGTATAGCCGCCCGACTTTTTCGAGTCGTAGGCGAAGTAGGCCTGGCAGTATTTGTCGGTCGTGTTGCCGATGATTTTAATCGAGTTCTTGTTGGCTCCAACGGTACCGTCGGCGCCCAGGCCGATGAAACGGGCCTCGAACGTATCTTTGTTTTCGAGGTGCAGTTCCGGGCCTACCGGCAACGAGGTGAACGTTACGTCGTCCACGATGCCTACCGTGAAGTGATCCTTCGGCTCGTTGGCCTTCAGGTTTTCGTAAACGGCCAGCATCTGCGCCGGGGTGGTGTCTTTCGACGACAGCCCGTAGCGGCCGCCTACGACGATCGGCGCGTTTGCGGTGCCGTACAGCACGTCTTTGATGTCGAGGTAGAGCGGTTCGCCGTTGGCGCCCGGTTCCTTGGTACGGTCGAGCACGCAGATTCGTTTTACCGATTTCGGCAGTACGTTCATCAGGTATTTCGGCGAGAACGGACGGTAGAGATGTACCGAGATCAAGCCGGCCTTTTCGCCTTTCGCCTGCATGTAGTCGATCGTCTCCTTGATCGTTTCGGTGATCGAACCCATCGCGATTACGACGTTTTCGGCGTCCGGATCGCCGTAATAAGTGAACGGTTTGTATTCCCGGCCGGTGATTTTGCTGATGTTCTCCATGGCCTCGGCCACCAGATCGGGGATGGCGTCGTAGAAGCGGTTCGACGCTTCGCGGGTTTGGAAATAGATGTCGGAGTTCTGGGCCGTGCCGCGCGTTACCGGGTTCTCCGGATTCAACGCCCGTTTGCGGAACTCGGCCAACGCTTTGGTGTCGAGTAGTTTGATGAGCGCTTCCTCGTCGATCAGCTCGATTTTCTGGATTTCGTGCGAGGTGCGGAATCCGTCGAAAAAGTGCATGAACGGAACCCGCGATTTAATGGCGATCAGGTGGGCGATGCCGGCCAGATCCATCACTTCCTGCACGCTGCCCGAAGCCAGCATGGCAAAGCCGGTCTGACGGGCGGCCATTACGTCCTGGTGGTCGCCGAAAATGGACAGGGCCTGCGCTGCGAGCGCCCGCGCCGATACGTGGAATACGCAGGGAAGCAGCTCCCCGGCTATTTTGTACATGTTCGGAATCATCAGCAGCAACCCCTGAGAAGCGGTGAACGTAGTGGTCAAAGCACCTCCCTGGAGCGAACCGTGCACTGCGCCGGCGGCTCCTGCCTCGGACTGCATCTCAACGACTTTGACTGTCTCCCCAAAAATGTTTTTACGTCCGCTTGCCGCCCATTCGTCGACATATTCTGCCATCGTGGACGACGGAGTGATCGGATAGATCGCCGCTACCTCGCTGAACATATAAGCGATGTGGGCGGCTGCGTAGTTTCCGTCACAGGTGATAAATTTTTTTTGTGCCATTTTTAAAAACGATTTGTTGGAATAATTTTCCTAAAAGTTTTTCCCTTCTCTGTAATTTCGTGCAAATATACAGCGATTATTTTAAATTGAATAATTTGCTCATTTTTTCACTATGAAATGTGAAAAATTATATTATTTTTGCCCGAATGCTCCAGAGCGTTTTCTCGTTTCGGATGTGTTTTCTTGAAAATTAATTGTCTGTAAATCTTGATTATGCGCTACTTGCTGCGGTTGGTAGTTTATCTGTCGCTGTTTTTTGTGACCTATTCGATTTGCTCGGTGCTGTTGCTTCGGGCGGTGCCGGTAACGGTCACGCCGCTGAAGGTGCTCCGTTTCTTCGAGAATTTCACGCAGGACGGTTTTTCAGTGCATTCAAATTGGGTGCCATTCGACCGGATCAATCCGTCGGTCGTACAGGCGGTAATCGCCACCGAGGATAATAATTTCGCTACGCACAACGGTTTCGATTGGGAGGCGATCAACCAGGCGCTCGACGAGAACCGCGAGGGTAAGCGCCTCCGCGGCGGAAGCACCATTTCGCAGCAAACGGCCAAGAACGTTTTCTGCTTTCCTTCGCGCACCTGGCTGCGAAAGGGGTTCGAGGCTTATTACACCGTGCTGATCGAGTGCTGCTGGAGCAAACGCCGTATCATGGAAACCTACCTGAATGTCATCGAGACCGGCCGGAACATGTACGGGGTTGAAGCTCCCGCCCGCGAGGTATATGGTAAGAGTGCCAAAGAACTGAACCGTTACGAGGCGTCGATGATCGCCACCGTGCTGCCGAATCCGCTGCGGATGCGGCTACAGAATCCTTCGAACTACATGGTGCGCCGCGCTGCCCGCGTGCGTACCCTGATGAACATGGTCGGCGAGGTCGATCTGGGCCGGTGAGCCGCGCCGGATTTTATAGACCGCCGATAAAATTTTTCAGTTCGCTTTTGCTTCCCGAAAATTTCAGCGTCGACAGCAGCGTGTTCCTGTTGGCGTCGAACGCCTCTTCCCGGATCATGTTCAGCAAGCCGGCCGAACTGCGCCCGGCCGATCGCCGGAACGTTCGAACAGGCCCGGCTACGGTTTTCGACGCTGATTTCGGTGACCTCGCGGCCCGAATGACGTACGATTTCTGAAAAAACGGGACTGCCGTCGCGTTTATTGTCGCCGTACCCGTCGTAGGCCTCGATCCGGCAGTCGCCGCTTTTCAGGTTGGCGATGAAACAACTGTTGGTGACGGACAAGACCCGCTCGCCGTTCAGGTAGATCGTTACGGGATTTGCCGGACTGACGATGCGGATTCCCCGCAGCGGACGCGCCGCCTGCGCAACGGAAACCGCCGGCAACAGGATCGACAGCGTCGGCAGGACTTTTACGGATTTCATGATTTCCGAATAGAATTCGTTAGTACTTGTATGATACGGCCCTACGCATACAAAACTAATCATTTCTGTGGAATATGCAATATATTATAGGTGAAATTGCGGATTTTTCGGTTGAAATTCGGTATCTTTGTCCTGTCTCGGCCGTCCTCTCCGGAACGGCGTATCAGAAAAAAACGAAATATGGCAGTGCAGATGGATCAAGCGACGGCCCGGCTCGGGTCGGAGCGCGTAGGGAAGTTATTACTCGATTATTCCATTCCGGCGGTGATCGGGATGGTGATGGCGTCGTTGTACAACATCGTCGACAGAATTTTTATCGGGCAGGGCGTGGGCCCGTTGGCGATTTCGGGGCTGGCGTTGACTTTCCCGCTGATGACGCTCGTGATGGCGATCGGTACGCTGGTCGGCGTTGGCGCGTCGGCTCGGATATCCATCGTGCTGGGAATGAATGATGTGCGTTGGGCGCGTAATATCCTGGGGAACGCTTTCGTGCTGACGTTTTTGTTTTCGGCGGTGCTGATTACTTTTTCGATGCTCTACTTGGACGATATCCTGTTGGCGTTCGGCGGCAGCGCGCAGACGATCCCGTATGCGAAGGATTACCTGCGGATCGTGATTCCGGGGAGCGTCCTGTCGAACCTCAGTTACAGTTTCAGCGGGGTGATGCGGGCCACCGGTTATCCGCGCAAGTCGATGTACACGATTCTGATCGGCGTCGGGCTGAACGTGATCCTCGATCCGGTCTTCATTTTCGGATTGAATATGGGGATCGAGGGGGCGGCCGTCGCGACGGTCATCTCGATGTTTGTCAGCATGTTGTTCGTGATGAGTCACTTTTTCAACACCAAACACCAGGTGCATTTCCGGGTCGGTTGTTTCCGGCCGAAGGCCCGGATCATCCGCAACATCGTTTCGATCGGCATGGCCCCGTTCCTGATGAACCTGGCGGCGAGCGTCGTCAACATCATCATGAACAACCAACTGGTGCGCGAAGGGGGCGACCTGGCGATCGGAGCATTCGGCATCATCAACAGCTTCGGTATGCTGATCGTGATGTGCGTGCTCGGGCTTTGCCAGGGGATGCAGCCGATCGTCGGCTTCAATTACGGCGCCGGAAAACACAAACGGGTCAAAGATGTGCTGCTGCTGACGATCCGGATCGCCACGCTGATCGTTACGGTCGGTTTCCTCGCTTCCGAACTGTTTCCCCGCTGGCTCGTCAGGGCTTTTACCGACGATCCCGATCTGACGGCTATGGCCGTGCACGGGATGCGGCTGGGGTACTGCCTGCTGTTTCTGGACGGTTTTCAGATCGTCGTTTCGGTATTCCTGCAGTCGATCAGCAAGGCTCAGAAGGCCGTTTTCATGGGGTTGTCCCGGCAGGTGATTTTCCTGATCCCGGCGCTCTATTTCTTTTCGCGCTGGTTCGGCCTGACCGGAGTGTGGCTATCGATCCCGGCCGCCGACCTGCTGGCGGCCGTTGTGGCGATTCTGTTCCTGCGCAGCGAAAGACGCGTATTTTATCCCTCTTCCGGCCGACGGGTATGATTGTTGCACGTTCGAAAATCCGTAAACGATTTTTAAACACATCAATCACATGGAAAAGTTCAATGTACAACCGGGCACGAAAGTGGCCCCCGACCGGTTTCATATCACCGTTATGGAGGAAGGGCCCTATCTGGTTTACGGACAGCCGCCGCTGAAACAACAATTCATGTTGCCGAACCGCGAAGGCGAAATCTGGTATTACAAGGCGGGCAAAGAGTATGCTACCCAAGACGAACCGACGGCGCTGTGCCGTTGCGGCGCGTCGAAGACCAAGCCGTACTGCGACGGTTCGCACGTGCATACCGACTGGGACCCGTCGCTTACCGCATCGGAAGAACCGCTGCTGGATGAAGCCGAGTCGTTCGGCGGTCCGGAAGTAGCGTTGACCGATAACCGCGAGTATTGCGCTTTCGCCCGTTTCTGCGATGCGAAGGGGCAGGTGTGGAATCTGGTAGAGGAGGAGGGCGAACGCGCCCGCGACCTGACGATCCGCGAGGCGGACCGTTGTCCGGCCGGACGTCTTTCGGCGTGGCTCGACGCCAGCCATCCGCACGAACCGCATTTCGAACCTTCGCTCGGCCTGTTGGAAGATCCGCAGCGCGGGTGCAGCGGCGCGTTGTGGGTGCGCGGCGGCATTCCGATTCAACGCGAAGACGGGTTTGTCTACGAGATCCGCAACCGGGTGACATTGTGCCGTTGCGGCCAGTCGTCCAACAAGCCGTACTGCGACGGGACGCACGCTTCGATGGGGTTTCGCGACGGATTGCCGGGAAAGCCCGATCCGGACGGCGAAGAGTGGTAGGGTATTTCGAAAGCTTCGTCGCTGTTTTCGAAAATAATGTTTGTCGGAGGGAAATTTTTCCCTCCGTTTTTTTATGCCTGTCGAAATCGTTCGGAAAATCCGCGAAAAATGGTAATTTTGTCGAACTCCCCGATTTTATGACCGCGGGAGGATGCGGAAAACCTAAATAACCGAATTTATGAAAAAATCGAGTGCAAAAGTTGCGGGCCTGCTACTGGCGGCCTGTCTGGTCGTTTCCGGCGCGTCGTCCGCGGCGCGCGGAAGCGCCGGAATCGTTCCCGGAAAACTGACCTGCGAATACCAGACCGACCCGTCGGTCGTAGACGCGCAGCATCCCCGCTTGTCGTGGATCAATACCGCTGCCGCAGGCCTTCGCGGCCAGGAGCAGCGGGCATACCAGATCGAGGTGGCCTCTACCGAAAAAGCGTTGCGGGACGGGACGGCCGATCTGTGGAACAGCGGGAAAGTAAAAAGTCCGCAGTCCACGCTGGTGAAATATGCGGGAAAGCCGTTGCAGTCGCGCGAGACCTGCTGGTGGCGGGTGCGCGTGTGGGACGGGAAGGGCAACGTATCGGCGTGGAGCGAACCGGCCCGCTGGAATATGGGTATCCTCGATCCGTCGGAGTGGAAATGCCGCTGGATCGGCGCGCCGTGGCAGGGCGAGGAGTCGCTGGAGGCTCTGAGTCAGGACGTGCCGCCTCCGGCCCCGTTGCTGCGCAAGTCGTTCGGCGTGGATAAGGAGGTCGCTTCGGCTTACTTCTACGGAACCGGCCTCGGTTATTTCGAGTTGTATATGAACGGCGAAAAGGTCGGCGACGACGTGTTGGCTCCGAACCAGACCAATTACGGCAAGCGTCCCGGGCTCGAAAAGCGCGGAATCCCGGTCGAGGATAATTTCAGGGAGTACCGGGTGATGTACGTCGGATACGACGTGACTGACCGGGTGCGCCGCGGCGAAAACGTGCTCGGAGCGATTCTCGGCAACGGTTTCTACAATGCGAAAATCCATTGGGTGATGGCGTTCGGGTCGCCCCGCTTTTTCGGGGAACTGCATATAACCTATGCGGACGGAACGCAGGACGTGGTATTGAGCGACGGGTCGTGGAAAGCGTCCGAAAGCGCGATCGTCTCCGACGGGGTCTATTCCGGCGAACAGTACGACGCCCGCCGCGAACAGCCGGGGTGGTGCGCTCCGGGATTCGACGACTCGGCCTGGCAGCCGGTCGCGCTGCGCAAAGCGCCCGAAGGGAAGCTCGTCGCCCAGAACGGTCCGGCCGACCGGGTGATGGAACGGCTCGAACCGGTGAAGATCGAAAAACTCGGCGAAGGTCGTTACAAAGTGGATTTCGGACAGGAAATTTCGGGCTGGCTGCATCTGAAAGACGTTCGGGGCGAACCCGGGCAGAAGATCGATATCCGTTATATCTGCGAATCTCCGGTCGGTTCGAACAGCTATACGATGAAGGGCGGCGGCCCCGAGTCGTACCACACCCGTTTTACGTGGTATGTATTCCGTGAAGTGGAACTCAGCGGCTGGCCCGGAGAACTGCGTCCGGAACAGGTGACGGCCGAGGCGGTATATTCGGACGTGGCTACGACCGGCTGTTTCGAGTGTTCCAATCCGCTGTTCAATACGATCAATCGGATCTGGTGGCGCAGTCAGACCGATAACATGCACGGCAGCGTGGCGAGCGACTGCCCGCACCGCGAACGTTCGGCCTATACGGGCGACGGGCAGGTCGCGTGTGTGACGGTGATGCATAACCTTGATGCCGCGGCATTTTACAACAAGTGGATTCGCGACATGTGGGGGGCGCAGAATCCGGAGACGGGTTACGTGCCCAACGGCGCGCCGTGGCAGCCCGGCTGCGGCGGCGGCGTGGCGTGGGGAGCCGCGATGAATATCATGCCGTGGGAATTCTACGTGCACTACGGCGACTGCGACCTGCTGGCCGGCAATTACGACGCGATGAAGGAGCAGATCCGTTTCATGCAGAACTGGGTGGGCGACGACGGCGTCATGCTGATGCAAACGCCGAACCAGTGGATGAACCTCGGCGACTGGTGTCCGGCCTTCGATTTTCCGCCTGCGGAAATGGTGCATACGTTCTACCTGTGGCGTTGCGCCGATTACACGGCCCGCGCAGCCGAAGCGCTCGGCAAGACGGACGATGCAAAGGCCTACCGTGAGCTGGCCGACCGGACGGCTGCCGCTTTCCACAAGCGTTTCTACGATCCGCAGAAAGGAACTTACGGCCGTTACGGAGGAAATATTTTCGCATTGCGGATCGGGGTTCCCGACGAATACCGCGACCGGGTAGTGGCGTCGCTCAGGCAGGATATTCTCGATAACGGAGGTCATCTGGATACCGGCATTTTCGGCACCCAGTTCTTCTTCGAGGTGCTGGCCGAGAACGGATTGGGCGAATTGGCTTACGAAGCGATGAACAAACGGGACTATCCGAGTTTCGGTCACTGGATCGACCAGGGCGCCACGACGACTTGGGAACAGTGGAACGGCGAAAATTCGCGCAACCATCCGATGTTCGGCGGTTCACTGACCTGGTTCTACCGCAAACTGGCCGGCCTGAACGCCGACCCGTCGCAGCCCGGTTACCGTCATATCGTGTTTCGCCCGCAGCCGGTATCGCAGATCGACTGGGCGAAGTACGCCACGGCGACTCCTTACGGGCAAGCGTCGGTCGACTGGAGCAAACGGGGCGGTCGGTTTACGATGACGGTCGAAGTGCCGGTAGGCTGTACGGCTACGGTGTGCGTACCGGATGCGAAAGCCCCTTCGGCCGTTCGCACGGACGGAACCGGTAAGAAAGACGGGAATATCGTTTATAACGGCATGAAGGACGATTACGCCGAATATACGGTGCGTTCGGGCAAATATACCTTTACGGTGGAATAGCCCGGACGGTCGCGATCGACGGAAACGGAGGCATGTAAACGCCTCCGTTTTTGTATGGAGATAAAAATGAGGCGTTTATTCCGTCGATTGCGGAAATTTTATTAAATTTGAAATCAGAATATTCATAAAATACTAAAACTTAGACCGATGAAAAAAATCTTCTTGCTGTCTCTATTGGCTGCCGGTCTGGCCGGATGTTGTAATTCCGGACAGAAGCAGGTGGCGGAACAGGCTGTCTGGCCGAAACTGCAGGCGACCGGCGAAATGCCGATCCTGGCTTGGCACAGCATCCCGTCCGACTGTACGACGCTCGAACGTTTCCGCGAAATGAAGGAAACCGGGATCACACACAGTTTTACCAGTTACCCCGATGCCGATGCGATGCAGCGGGCGCTGGATACGGCGCAGGCGGCCGGCGTCAAACTGATCGTTTCGTGCCCGGAGCTCGAAAAGGAACCCGAAGCGACCGTGAAACGCTTTATGAACCATCCGGCGACGGCGGGTTATTTCCTGCGCGACGAGCCGAACACCGAGTCGTTCGCCGAGCTGGGCCAGTGGGCGAAACGGATCCGCGCCACCGACGACGCGCATTTCTGCTACCTGAACCTGCTGCCCACGTACGCTTCCCTGGAGGCGTTGAAAGCCGACAGCTACCGCGATTACGTGCACCGCTTCGATCAGGAGGTGCCGTTGCAGTTGCTGTCGTTCGACCATTATCCGGTCGTAGGCCGGACGCTGCGTCCGGATTATTACGAGAATCTGGAGATCTTCTCGGACGAAGCGCGCCTGGCCGGGAAACCGTTCTGGGCCTTCTCGCTGGCGACCGCGCACGATCCGTATCCGATCCCGGATCTGGCCCAGATGCGGTTGCAGATGTTCAGCAACCTGGCTTATGGGGCCCAGGGGTTGCAGTATTTTACTTACTGGACTCCGGGAAAGAACCCGAATTGGAATTTCCACCACGGGCCGATCGGTCTGGACGGCAAGCGTACCGACGTCTATGACAAGGTGACGGAATTGAACCGTGAGATCAAGGCGCTTACCGGCGTGTTCCTCGGTGCGAAAGTGCTGTCCGTACGTCATACCGGCGATACGATTCCGCAGGGAACTACTCCGTTGGCGGAGCTGCCCGCGTCGGTCAAGAAGCTGCAAACGACCGGAACCGGCGCCGTCGTTTCCGAATTGCAGAACGGAGACAACCGGTTCCTGGTAATCGTCAACCGCGATTTCAACGACCGGATGCAATTGGATATCGAACTCGATCCGTCGGCGAAGCGGATTCTGAAAGACGGTTCGATCGTTCCGGCGTCGCTCTACTCTTCGACGTTGATGGTCGAGCCGGGGGATGCCGTAATTTATATGCTGCAATAGGATGAAAAGAGTACGGATAAATACGCTGTTGCTGTGTTGTGCCGCGACGCTGCTGGGGGCCGGAATCCTCGGCGCCCAGCCGAAACTGCCGCAGAAGGAGATTCCGATCTTGGCCTGGTACGGCATTCCGGCCGACGAAGCTAAGGTGGAACGGTTCCAGGAGCTCAAGGACGCCGGATTTACCCTCAATTTCAGGGGGTATTCCAATGCGGACGAGGTCGTGAAGGCGCTCGATGCGGCCCAAAAAGTAGGGGTTAAGATAATCGCCGCCTGTCCCGAATTACGCAACGATACGGAGGCTACCGTGAAACGCTTTATGAAACATCCGGCGTTGGCCGGATATTTCCTGCGCGACGAACCGCTCAGCAGCGATTTCCCCGCATTGGGCGAATGGGCCCGGAAGGTGCAGGCGGTCGATGACAAGCATTTTTGTTATTTGAACCTGTTCCCGAACGGCGGCAAGGAGCATCTCGATGCGCTGGGCGTTCAAAGTTACCGCGAGTACGTGTCGCGGTTCGATCGGGAGGTGCCGATGCAGTTCCTGTCGTTCGACCACTATCCGATCACGTACGACGGCATGAAGCCGGAATGGTACGAGAACCTCGAGGAGTTTTCGGACGAATCGAAAAAGGCCGGCAAGGATTTCTGGGCGTTCGCCATGGCTACCAAGCATTGGAAATACCCGCATCCGACCCTCGCCACGCTGCGGCTGCAGATGTTCAGCGACTTGGCTTACGGCGCACAAGGCCTGCAGTATTTCACTTACTGGACGCCCGTGAATTCGGAGGGTTTCGACTACGAGTTCGGACCGATCGGCCTGGACGGCAGGCGGACGGTCGCCTATGATCTGGTGCGGCAGGTGAACGGGGAGATCAAGGCGCTGTCGGGCGTTTTCGCCGGGGCGAAGGTCAAATGGGTGCGCCATACCGGCAAAACGATTCCGCGCGGTACGCAGCGGCTGACCAAGTTGCCCGAACCGGTCGACGTTCTCGAAACGGAAGGGTTGGGAGCCGTGATTTCGCTGCTGGAAAACGACGGTCGCACGTTCCTGGTGATCGTCAACCGCGATTATCAGCAGCCGATGAGGCTGATCTTCTCGGCCGATCCGTCCGTAAAACGTATTCTGAAAGACGGTTCGATCGTATCGGCCGGAGATTATACTCCGGCGATGAACGTCGATCCGGGCGATGTGGCGATCTATATGTGGTAACGTTTGTGCGTTCCGTTTTCGAAAAACCCGCTTCATCAGAAGCGGGTTTTTCGTTTCGATCCGATGCCGTTCGAGGGTAAATTCTTATTTTTGCCGACAAAATCGGAATGATCGGTATGAAAAGTATGCGAAAATGCGCCGTCCTGTTTGCGGCGGTATTGTTGGCCGCGGCGTCCGTGCGGGCGCAGACGGTCGATACGGTGGAGGTTTACAGTCCTTCGATGGACAAGAAGATCAAAAACGTCGTGATCCTGCCGGCCGGGTACGGTCGGAACGCCGTCGGCCGTTACCCGGTGGTGTATCTATTGCACGGGTATAATAATCGGTACGACAGCTGGTTGCGTAAAACGAAGCCCGAACTGCCGCAGACGGCTTCCGCTTTCGGGGTGATTGTCGTGTGTCCGGACGGCGAGTCGAGCTGGTATTGGGACAGTCCGGTCAATCCCCGCAGCCGTTACGAGACTTATGTCGGGACGGAACTGGTGGCTTATGTGGATGCGCATTACCGGACGGTGCCCGACCGCCGCGGGCGGGCGATTACGGGGTACAGTATGGGCGGGCATGGCGCTCTATGGCTCGCTTTCCGGCATCCGGACGTTTTCGGCGCGTGCGGGTCGATGAGCGGCGGAGTCGATATCCGGCCTTTCCCGAACAATTGGAAAATCAGCGAGCAACTCGGTCCGTATGCCGAAAACCGGGCGGTGTGGGACGAACATACCGTACTCAGTCAACTGTACCGCGTGGTGCCGTTTACCGATGCGAACCGGGAGGTGGCCTCGACGAAAGCCCGGCCGGTCGATTACGGCTTGCAGCCGGGACAATTGGCGATCGTGATCGACTGCGGGACGGAAGACTATTTTTTCGAGGTCAACCGGAAGCTCCACGAGCAGATGCTGTATTATCATATTTCCCACGACTACATCGTGCGGCCCGGACAACATACGCACGATTACTGGCGCAGCGCGGTCGAGTACCATTTGTTTTTTTTTCGGCGTTTTTTCGATACGCAACAGAACCGGTCGGGAGAGCCTATTTAAACAGCAGTGCCTTGTACTCCGGGTGTCTTTCCAGATAGACTCCGACGAACGAGCAGGACGGGATTACTTTCAGCCCGTTGTCGCGGGCGTAGTCGAGCGCGTTGCGTACCAACCGGGAGCCGTAGCCGCGGCCTCCGAGCATCGGCGATACGATCGTGTGGACGATGTCGATCCCTCCTTCGACCGGGACGTACTCGAGGTAGGCCCGGTGTCCTTCGCCGTCGATTTCGAACCGGCGGCGCTGTGTGTCGTGAATGATCTCCATAAGCGCAGTTTTTAAAGTCGTCGCGGCAAACGGTGTGCCGCTTTCCCAAAGATAAGCGAAAATCGGGTTTTCGCAAACGGTTCTCCGTTTTCCGGATCGCCGGGAAAACGGCAATCCGGAAAAATTTATTACTTTTGTGCTATTGCGGGCAGAAGGTGCAAATTACCGGCGCTTTCGGTGCTCCGGCCGGTCTTTTTACGAAAGACGTTCCCGGCCGGAAATGATCCGGGAAGCGCCTAACAACATATATTCGGATGGATTGCAAAGAGTGTAAAAATAAAGATGCGAAATCGACGCTCGACATCGGACGGGGCTGCGAGTTCTGCCGGTGCGGCGGAGAGGTTTCGGCGTCGCCCTGTTCGGGCTGTTTTAAGTTGCATGCCTACGACTGGCTCGAGGGCATGCCGGAAGTTTTTCCGGACGATATTTTCGAGGTGCGCTTTAAGAATACGCGGAAGAGTTATTACCGGAATGTCAACGGCCTGCCGCTCAAGCGCGGCGACATCGTGGCCGTCGAGGCCTCGCCCGGACACGACATCGGGATCGTGTCGCTGACCGGCGATATGGTAGCCCGGCAGATGAAGCGCGTGGGGTTCAATCCGCAGAACGGCGAATTCAAGAAAATTTACCGCAAGGCGAAACCTTACGACATCGAAAAGTGGCAGGAGGCGATCGGTCTCGAGCACGAAACGATGATCCGTTCGCGCCAGATCGCGGCCAGCCTGAACCTGAATATGAAGATCGGCGACGTCGAATACCAGGGCGATAAGATCAAGGCTATTTTCTATTACATTGCCGACGAACGGGTCGATTTCCGCGAGTTGATCAAGGTTTTCGCCGAGCAGTTCCGCATCCGGGTCGAGATGAAGCAGATCGGGGCGCGGCAGGAGGCCGGGCGCATCGGCGGGCTGGGGTCCTGCGGCCGGGAGCTGTGTTGCGCGTCGTGGATCTCGAATTTCGTATCGGTGACGACCAACTCGGCGCGGCATCAGGAGATTTCGCTGAACCCGCAGAAACTGGCCGGACAGTGCGGCAAGCTGAAGTGCTGTCTGGTGTACGAACTGGATACGTACCTGGACGCCCGCAAGGATTTCCCGCGCGTCAACCAGCCGTTGCAGACGATCGAAGGCGATTACTTCCTGGTGAAAAGCGATATTCTGGAGCGCACGATGTGGTTTGCGACGGATCCGGGATCGCAGGCGAATCTGGTTGCGCTGCCGGTCGAACGGGTGCGCGAGGTGATCCGGATGAACCAGAAAGGAAACAAGCCGGAACGGTTGAGCGACGCTTCGCCCGTATCGGTCGATATCGAACCGACGTTTGCCAACGTGGTGGGCGAAGAGAGCCTGACCCGTTTCGATAAGCAGCAAGGACGGCGCAAAAACCGTAAAAAGCGGAAAGCGCCGGCCGGAGCGAGTCAGAGCGGCGATACCCGTTCCGGATCGCCGAAAGGGGCGAGGGAGCAGAAGCCGGCTTCGGGGAAACCGGAAAACCGGCGTTCCGATAAACCGGCGCCAGGTCAGCAACCTGCCCGCAAACAGCGCGTTCCGGCCGATGCGGCCGGGGGCGCTCCGGCGGCCCGCGAGGATGCGCCGCGTCGCAACAACGGCCGTAATCGCCGTCGCAATCCGAACGGAGGACAGAACCGCGACGGACAGCAGTCCGGCGGCGGAAAACAGGAAAAAGGTGGCGCCGGCGAGTAAAATCGTCCGGAGGTTGCCGGGACTGGTTTGCCTGGCGACTATGGTGTCATGCCTCGCGCCGCAGCAGGCTTCGGTGGCGGAAACCGATCAGTACGGATGGAACCGGTCGGAGCGGGTCGCCGTCAGTTTCGAGAATACCGATACCGCGTCGCTGCGGACGATGGATGTCGTCGTGCGGTACGGCAGTAATTTCAGTTACGACCGGTTGGTATTGGCCGTGACCACCGTAACGCCTGCCGGGTATCGCTGGCGCGATACGGTGGTGGTGCACGTGCCGGACGGGCATCCGGGGTTGGGGCTTTACCGGGACGTCAGCCAGGCTTACCGCAGCGGGGTGTGCCTGTCGCGGCCGGGCAGTTACCTGTTTCAGTTCGAGCCGTTGATGCCCGGCGAAGAGGTGGAGGGCGTTGCTGCCGTCGGAATGGATATTTATTGAGTAGAGATTCCCGGAATACCGGATCGGTTTCCGGATCAGTCGAAGAGGATCGAATGGGAAAAGATAAGATCAGACGTTTTGCGGAGAATGCCACGTTCCGTTGTGTCGTTCAGCCTGGGTTCGAGGAGGTTTTCCGGAAAGATTATGCGTTGAAAGGGAAGTGGAACCGCGATTTTTTCGGGAACGACCGACCGATCGTTTTGGAATTGGGGTGCGGGCGCGGCGAATATACCGTGGCGTTGGGCGAACGTTTCCCGGAACGGAATTTTATCGGGGTGGACGTCAAAGGCGCCCGCTTGTGGCGCGGGGCCAAGACCGCGACGGAGAACGGAATGAAGAACGTGGCTTTCCTGCGTACGCGGATCGAATTCATCGATTCGTGTTTCGCTCCCGGCGAAGTCGATGAGATCTGGATCACGTTTCCCGATCCGCAACTGAACAAAAACCGGATCAAAAAACGGTTGACCGCCCCGCAATTTCTGGCTATGTACGCCCGCTTTCTGCGCGAGGGCGGCATGATCAATCTGAAGACCGATTCGGTTCACCTGCACGAATATACGAAAAATCTGGCCCGGGGCAACGGACTTCCGGTCGCCGCCTGCTGCGACGATATTTACGGGACGGGATTCGCCGACGAGGTGCTGTCGATCAAAACCACTTACGAACAGCGTTTTTTGCAGGAAGGGCTGCCGATCACCTACCTGCGTTTCGGGTTCGGCGACCGCCGGGAGTTCGAGACGATTCCTTTTGCTCCCGACGAAGCGTTGCTGTCGGCCGGAGTTGCCGTACAGCGGTAATTCTTTAATAATTTATTATCCGGGGCGTTCCTGTCGGGACGCCCTGTTTCGTATTTGCGGGGCGGGGATCGGCACAATAATTGAGTTTACGGAGACCGTCCGAGGACGCGTATGCCCGAAACCAATTTAAATTCCATAATTATGAAACATTGTATACTTTTTGCAGCAGCGATCATCGCATGTTTCTTTTCGGAGGGCCTGCAGGCCCAGGTGCTGAAGAACAATGCGAAACCCGATGTGCTTTTTATCAACCGCCGGGGGGCCGAAGTGGACACGATGTCGGCGACCCAGGTGATCGATCTGTACTATTCGACGATCGAAAAGGGGTTTCGCCAGACCGGTCTGCCCAAGTTCATCATTTCGGGTAAAGACCAGAAGATGATCTTCGGTATCGGCGGTAACGTGAACACGCGTCTTTCGTACGATTTCGACGGGATCGCCAACGATCTCGATTTCGTAACGTCGGCCATTCCCGTGCCGAATTCGCCGAAACAACGTCAGCAGTTCCAGCTCGATCCGTCGACTTCTACCCTGTATTTCAAGGCGATCGCCCATGCCGGCAAGCTCGGGCCGATCGTCGGTTACATTCAGGCCGATTTCCGGGAATCGAATAACCTGGGGTTCAGTCTGAATATGGCTTATATCGAACTGGCCGGATTCTCGATCGGACGCCGTTTCACGACGTTCTGCGACCTCGGGGCATCGCCTTCGACGGTAGACTTCGAAGGGCCGAACGGCTATCCGATGGTGTATAACACGATGATCCGTTATACCCGGAAATTCAACGATCACTGGTCGATGGCGGTCGCCGCCGAAATGCCGAATCTCAGCGCGTCGCTGGCGAGCGATATGAGTTCGATCCCGCAGCGGATGCCCGATTTCCCGCTCTATTTCCAGTATAGCTGGAACAAAGGGCGGAGCCACTTGCGCGCATCGGCCATTTTCCGCGATATGTTCTATTACGACGACCAGTCGGATGCCACCAAATCGGTTTTCGGATGGGGAACCCAGTTGAGCGGCTCGATCCAGGCCGGCAAACGACTGACGACCTACATGCAGTTCCTCTACGGCGAGGGGATCGCGGCTTATATTCAGGATATAGCCGGCACGGGACTCGACCTGGTGGTCAATCCCAAACGGCCGAACAGTCTGCAGGCGCTGCCGATGATGAGCTGGATCGCCGGGGCCCAGTACATGTTCTCTTCGAAATGGTTGGCCACCGCGGCTTACAGCGGCGTGAAGGTTTTCAGCCGGAACGACTACCGCGACGCGAATACTTATCAGATAGCCAATTACTTGTCGGTGAATCTGTTCTATAACCTGACCGAAAGTTGTCAATTGGGAGCCGCTTACCTTTACGGAACGCGCCGGAACATGGACAAGGAGCAGGGGCACGCCAACCGCGTTCAGGCGATCGTGCAGTACAATTTCTAAATCTTATTTAATTAGCGACGAAGGTTATGCTGAAAATACAAACGGGACGGGGTACGATTCCCCTGAATGTACTGGTGGCAATCTGGTCGGTTTCGGCGGTGGTTTCCCTGCCGGGGTTGGCCATATCGCCGATTCTGGGCGATCTGGATAAAATTTTCAAACACGCGACCGATCTCGAAATCCAGATGCTTACCTCGCTGCCGTCGTTGCTGATCATTCCGTTCGTCCTGCTGGCCGGTAAGCTGTCGGTGAGCAGGAACAAGCTGCTGATTCTTTACACGGGACTCGCGTTGTTCTGCATCAGCGGTTTTTTCAGCCTGTTCGCAAAGAACATCGTGCTGTTGATTTTTATCAACTGCGTGCTCGGGGTGGGAGCCGGGATGGTGATCCCGCTGTCGACCGGACTGATCGCAGACCATTTCACCGGAGCCTACCGTACCCGTCAGCTAGGGATCAGTTCGTCGATCAGCAACGTTACGCTGGTGCTCGCCACGTCGCTGACCGGCTGGCTGGCGACGGTCGACTGGCATTACCCGTTTCTGGTCTACCTGCTGCCCGGAGTCGCGCTGCTGATGACGCTTTCGTTGCGGAAATACAAGCCGGATCGGGGGGAGGCCGCGACGATACCTGCGGTTCCCGCTTCTCCGACGGATGCGGCTATCGGGGCTGTAAAATGGTTGCCCGGGATCGACGTGCCGCGGCTCGTAGGATTGATGCTGCTCTATTTTTTGGCTACTTACGTCGTACTCGTGGTCACGTTCAACCTGCCTTTCCTGATGCAGCACTATACGCTGAGCAGTTCGGCTTCCGGCGTGATGATTTCGCTTTTTTTCCTGGCGATCATGCTGCCCGGTCTGTTTATCACCTGGATTATCCGCAAATTGAAGAATGCGACCGTTTTCCTGCCGCTGCTGCTGATTTGCGCCGGGCTGCTGCTAATCTACCTGTTCAAATACGAGTGGACGATCGGGTTGGGATGTTTCGTCGCGGGGATCGGCTACGGGGTTATCCAGCCGCTGGTTTACGACAAGAGCGTCCGGACGGCCGATTCGAAAAATACGACGCTGGCGCTGGCGCTGGTGATGTCGGTCAATTACCTGGCGATCCTGCTGTGCCCTTTTATCGTCGATCTGCTGACCGGGCTGTTCGGGAAGTCCGGTTCGGCCGATTTCCCGTTCGTGCTGAACGCTGCGATCGTGCTGTTGATGGCGGTCGTCGGCTACCGGTACCGGGAAAGTTACGTTTTCGGAGCTCCCGATTTCAGCGAATGAAGCGAAATATGGGATCTAAAAAAAGAGGAAGCCTTGCGCTTCCTCTTTTTTGAAAATGGATAGAAAGATTATTTCGTTTCGCTGATTCCTACGGCATATACCGGATCAAGACCTCCCGATACGGTGATGTTGACGGCATCTCCTCCATTGATGGTGAGACCTACGTTCATGTTATCCGTAGTCTGGTCGATCGAGTTGATCGGGAATCCTCTGGTAAGCCCGATGCTGATCAGTTTTTCGCAGACTTCGTCTTGGGTGAAAGAGGCAGTGCCGGAGACGAAGAATCCGGCCAGGTCGGCATCGGAGGGTTCCCCGTGATATGCGAAGAAACACTGCGTTTTCTTTGTGGTGGTGTGCGGCGCAGCCGACGTGTATCCGTTCGGCGCTCCCGGATTCAGGTAGAATCCGTTACCGGTGAATCCTTCAACTACAGGCCAGGGATTCTCTTTCGTGTCGAAGTTAAAGAACGTGTCGCCGTCCCAGTCGCCGGTATAGTGTACCCAGTTGCCGTTAGTTTGTTTGGCGAACATCGGGCCCTGACCGCCTTTTACAACGACCTGAGAGGCGTGGAATGCGTTCTGAAGGTTGGGCGTTCCCGAAACCAGGATAGTGTTTTCATCCGCATAATCCGCTTTGTAATCCGCAAAGGGAACGGCGTCTTTTCCCAGGTGGTAGGTCGTGAAATCGGACCCTTTTTTCCACATGACCACGTAAGAATTGGTCTCGGGGATTTCATAGACTGCGATCGTAGCGGGAATATCTTTGCCGTTAAACCGGTTGAGGCGTACCCAATCGGCCGGAATGTCTTTTCCGGTAATGTCCTTCGGGTTGAATCCTTCCACAACGGGAAGATCCGCGCCCAGGCAGGTTACGCCGTAGGATACCTCGTTTCCGTATTTATCCGACAGTTTGATCGCGGCGTTTTCGCTCGACAGATTCATCGTGGCCGGCGATGCCGACGGATTTACCAACGTTGCGTTTTCGGAGATGTCGATCGTTACTTCGATGGCCGATTTGTCGATCTGGGTCGTTCCGAAGTCGATCAGGATCTTTCGGGTCGCTTGATCGACTTTTCCGTTGACCGTCGTGCCGTCGTAAGATGCCTGGAGCGATTTTACGAGCGTATCGACTACGGCGGTTACCTGATACGGAATCGTGAAATCGTTCATAACGACATCGACCGTGGCGGGATCCTTCAGATTCAGCGTTTTGCTTACGGCGCCGCTCTCGTTATCTATCGTTGCGCCTTCGATCAGCGTGAAGGTTACCGGAATGGCCTCTACATCCACCGGTCTGGTATAATACAGTTCGATGGCTGCATTCTCTTTGTCGAAGCTTATTTTGGAGACATTGTCCGATTCGACTTTTGAGATCAGTTCGGTAGGAGTCGCTTTGACCGATACGCCTGCCGACATGCCGCCGTCTTTGTAGTCTGCGATGATCGTTACGGTGTATTCGGTGCCGTTGGCCAATTCGTCGATAACCGCTGAAACGGCTTGCGGGTCGGCAACTTTGATCGGTTCCATTTCACCCGGCGCAACGGTAATCGTATAACCCGACAATTCGGCTTTCGGAACGATTTCCGGAACGGCCCATGTCAGCGTGATCGCCTTATAGCCCGCCTGGGCTGCTACGTCCGTGCAGGCCGTGTAGTTGATCGCTTCGGTTTTCGGCGTTTTCTTGACCGTAAGGGCGTCGGACGACCCTGACGCGTAGACGGCTTTCACCGAAAAAGTGTATTCGGTGTCGTTGGTCAGTCCGGTCGCCGTGTATGCCATGCCGTTTACCGTAGCGCTGCCGTTGCCCGGAGTCCAGGTTACGGAGTACTCTTTCACCTCGCCGCTCAAAGGAGCGTCCCAGTTCAGGATGACCTGCCCGTCGCCGGCCAGTCCGACAAGGTTTCTCGGAGCCAGCAACGGGTCGCCGTCCGATTTGTCGTCGTCCTTGCACGATGAAAACATCAGTGCCGGAATCAAAAACAACCATGCACTCAGTTTTAGGTAATTTTTCATAATCAGTGTGTTTTAGTTAAACAAAATAGGATATTGGTTTTATTTCGACGTGTTCGTTCCGTGCTGTTTACGAACTATAAAATAGTTATTGGTAATAGACATAATTAATGAAAATTTTCTTTCGGGCCAAATTAAATAAAAAAAATAAAACGAACAAGAGAATGTAAAAAAATGAGATTAATTTAGATCGGGGCCGGTTCGCGTGGCGTTTCCGTAAGGCGGACGGATCGGTTTTGTTTGTTTTCCGATGGGTTATTCTTCGCTGATTGCGCGGAGTTGTTCGCGGTACGCGGCCAGAATGCGCGATTTGGAAATGAATCCGAGGTATTTCTTATCGGTCGTAACGACCGGCAACATCCAGGCTTTGGAATCTTCGAAAGCGTCCAGTACGCTGCCGATCTGCTCGTTCTGGTAGATCAGGTCGGGCGGCGCGATCATGTAGCGGTCGATCGTCGTCCCGTATTTTTCCGGAGAGAACATATCGGCCCGCAGGTCGTCCAGTTGAACGATGCCCAGCAGGGTGCCGTCTTTGCTGACCACCGGGAAAATGTTCCGGTGGACGGTAGAGATAAGGTTCACGACGTCGCCGAGCGTCGTGTTCATCGAGATTTTGTAGAAATCGGTCTCCATCAAGGCGGGCAGATCGAGGAATACCAGTACCGAACGGTCTTTGTTGTGGGTCAGCAGTTCGCCGCTTTGCGACAGCTTTTTCGTGTAGATCGAATAGGGTTCGAGGTAGTAGTCCAGCGCGAAAGAGAGCGCGGCGACCAGCATCAGCGGGACGAACAACGCGTAGCCGTTGGTCAGTTCGGCGATCAGGAAGATCGACGTCAACGGGGCGTTCATTACGCCCGACATGACTCCTGCCATGCCCACCAGCGTAAACGGAATGATCGGTAGTTCGAGTCCGAAAAAATAGTTCAGCCCATAGACCATCGTCGCGCCGGTGAAAGCGCCTACGAACAGCGACGGGGCGAACGAGCCGCCGACCCCTCCGGCTCCGTTGGTGGCCGACATCGCGACCACCTTGAAAAACAGCGTGGCGATCAGGTACAGCATGACGACCCAGCCGATGCCCCGGTATTGGAAAAACATCGAGTTGTTGAACAGCGCATCGACGTTTCCGTGCATCAGATCGGCCAGCGATTCGTACCCTTCGCCGTAAAGCGGCGGGAACAGGAAGATCAGGACGCCGATGATCAGGCCGCCCGCGATCCAACGGCGGTACATGCTTTTGATCCGGGCGAACAATTGCCCGATTTTCGAGTTGATCTGTGTGAAATAGTACGACATCAGCCCGCATATCAGGCCCAGGACGATGTAGTACGGCAGGTGTTCCAGTTCGAACGAGTGCAGGATATTGAGGTTGAAAACCGGATCGAAACCGTTCAGGAAAAACATCAGCGTCGTGGCGGTCACGGCCGAAATCAGCAGCGGGATGATCGATGCGACGGTGATGTCGAGCATCAGTATCTCCAACACGAAGACGACTCCGGTGATCGGCGCCTTGAATACGGCCGACAGGGCCGCCGCCGCGCCGCAACTCAGCAGCAGCGTGATGTTCTTGTAATTGAGTCGCATGAAGCGGGCGATATTCGATCCGACGGCCGCTCCGGTCAGTACGATCGGCGCCTCCGGGCCGACCGAACCGCCGAAACCGATCGTCGCCGAACTCGCGACGATCGACGAATAGCAGTTGTGCGGCTTGATGCGCGACCCTTTTTTGCTCATCGCGTACAGTACGCGGGTCACTCCTTCGCTGATGTTGTCGCGCACGACGTACTTGACGAACAGTGTGGCGATGATGATTCCGATGACCGGATAGAACAGGTAGAAAACGCTGGCCGTGTCGATGTCGAACCAGCTGGTCAGCACGAAGCGGAAAAACATCAGCGCCCGTTCGAATACGAACGTAGCGAACCCCGCCGCCAGACCGACCACGATCGCGAGCAGAATCATCAACTGTTTATCGGTCAGCCGCTTGGTAGCGATGATCAGGTAGCGGTACAGCAGCGCTATTTTGTTTCTCAGCTTAGGCATGGCCGTCGCAGAGTTTAAGGGATTGCGGTTTAGAACGGTTTGATACCCATGATCCGGCGAACGTCCGACAGCGTCCGGCTCGAACTTTCGCGGGCCTTTTCGGCGCCCTGTTTGACGACCCGGCTCAAGTAGGCGTCGTCGCCGATAATGTCTTGGATGCGGGTGCGGATCGGGGCCACGACCTTGATCATGTCTTCGGCGAGCTGTTTTTTCAGGTCGCCGTAGCGGATCTCGCAGCGGTTCCACAGGTTGGTGAAATGCCGTACCGTATCTTCGGTCGAAACGGCTTTCAGCAGCGTGAACAGGTTGGCGATCACCTCCGGCATCGGACTGTCCGGCGCGGTCGGGCCCGAATCGGTCACGGCTTTCATTACTTTTTTACGAATCGCCTCGTCCGTGTCGGATAGGAAAATACCGTTGCCCTCCGATTTGCCCATTTTGCCGTTTCCGTCCAGTCCGGGGATTTTTACCAGGTTGCCGCCGAACGTGTAAGGCTGGCATTCCGGGAAAAATTCGACCTGGTAAAGCTGGTTGAACCGGCGTGCAAACCGGCGTGTCAGTTCGAGGTGTTGCTCCTGATCCTTGCCTACCGGTACGCGGGTGGCGCGATGCTGCAGGATGTCGGCGGCCATCAATACCGGGTAACTCAGCAGACCGATGTTGACGTTGTCGGCGTGCTTGCGGATCTTGTCTTTGAACGAAGCGGTGCGTTCCAGCTCGCCGACATAGGCGTGCATACTCAGCAGCAGCGACAGTTCGGCTACTTCGGGAACGTCGCTCTGCACGTAGATCGTGGCAGCCTCCGGATCGAGCCCTGCGGCAAGGTATTCCGACAGCACGTTCTTGACGTTGACGTGCAGCATGTTGGGATCCGGATGCGTCGTCAGCGAATGGTAGTCGGCGATGAAGAAAAAGCACCGTTCCGTGTGCTGCATTTTGACAAAGTTCCTGAGCGCCCCGAAATAGTTTCCGAGGTGCAAGTTTCCGGTAGACCGTATTCCACTGACAACAGTTTCCATAATTAAACGTTTGGCGCAACGCGCCGTTTATCGACAACAGATTCGGTTGAATGCGAATGTGTTGTCCGGATTCGACATGCCGGGAATCGGTGAATCCCGGAGATTTCAGCAGACAAATTTACGAATTTTACCCTAAAACAGGCAGCTTTCCGGCAAAATAGATAAAGGATATATCGGAAAATGGATTACTTTTGTCCGAAGTAATCTAATGAAATCCAGCGAATGAATACCTATTGGCGGCTGCTCGGCTTTGCGAAACCCATCGAAAAGTACGCGATCCCTTATTTTTTCTACACGCTTTTTTACACGATATTCTATACGTTCACCTTCATGCTGATCATGCCGTTGCTCAACACGTTGTTCGTTGAGGACCAACTGCTCGAGCCGGTGACCGCGCTGCCGTCGTTCGCGTTGAATACGGATTATTTCAGGAGCCTCGTCAACTTTTTGATATACCGTGTCTTCGGAACCGATTATTCGAAAATGGACGTGCTGATTTTCCTCAGCGTATTCATCATCCTGATGTCGTTTCTGAGCAACCTGTTCCGTTATCTCGGACAGCGCGTGATGGAGACCATGCGCGTGCGTTCGTTGCAGCGGCTCCGCAACCGGGTGTACGATAACGTGATGGGGTTGCATGTCGGTTATTTCAACAACGAGCGCAAGGGGGACATCATTTCGAAAATTTCGTCCGATGTGCAGGTCGTGCAGTTCTGCATCACCAATACGCTGCTGGTTGCGTTCCGCGATCCGTTCATGATCGTCGGTTTCCTGATCGCGTTGGTGATGATTTCGTGGAAGCTGACGATTTTTTCGGTGATTTTCCTGCCGGTCGTGGCGCTGGTGATCGGTTCGATCGTCAAGCGGCTGCGCAAGTCGGCTACGGCTGCGCAGGAACGTTTTGCCGATATGGTCAGCCTGATGGACGAATCGCTGACCGGGATCAAAATCCTCAAAGGGTACAATGCGACCGACTATATCCGCAATAAGTTTCACGATATCAACGGTCTTTTCTCGCGGATCTCGCTGAGCATGGCGCGGCGGCAGCAATTGGCGTCGCCGACGAGCGAGTTTCTCGGGATTTCCGCGGCGGCGGTGTTGATGGTCTACGGCGGCAGCCTGGTGTTGTCGGGCGATCTGGAGGCGAGCGCGTTCGTCGCCTACCTGTCGATCTTTACGCAGATCACCCGGCCGTTGCGTTCGTTTACCGATTCGTTCGCCAACATCAACCAGGGGATTGCGGCCGGGGAGCGCGTGCTGGCGCTGCTCGATGAGAAAAGCAAGATCACCAATGCGCCCGATGCAGTCCGGATGACCGGACTGCACGACGAAATCGAGTTCCGCGACGTGCGTTTTTCCTACGATAATAAGGAGGTAATTTGCGGCGTTAACTTCAAAATACGGAAAGGGGAGACCGTTGCGCTGGTCGGTCCGTCCGGCGGAGGCAAATCGACGCTTTCGGATCTGATCCCGCGCTTTTACGACATACAGGGCGGCGCGATCCTGATCGACGGGGTGGATATTCGTCGGTACGACATCGAAAGTTTGCGGGAGTATATGGGCGTCGTGTCGCAGGAGACCATCCTGTTCAACGATACGATCGCCAACAACCTGCGGCTCGGCAAGCAGGACGCCACCGACGAAGAGATCCGCCAGGCGGCCGTCGTGGCCAATGCGCATAATTTCATCATGGAGACCGAGCACGGCTATCAGACCAACATCGGCGACCGGGGCATGAAGCTTTCCGGCGGCCAGCGCCAGCGGTTGAGCATCGCGCGGGCCGTGTTGAAAAATCCGGAAATACTGATTCTCGACGAAGCGACCTCGGCATTGGATACCGAGTCCGAAAAACTGGTGCAGGAGGCTTTGAACGCCTTACTGAAAGGGCGCACTTCGCTGGTGATCGCCCACCGTCTGAGCACGATCCACAACGCCGACCGGATCATCGTGATCGAAAAGGGCCGGATCGCCGAACAGGGGACTCACCAACAACTGATGGAACGGCACGGCATCTATGCCCGGCTGATCGAGATGCAGCAGGTCGAGGAGTAAAATTCCCGCGCGGCTTCGCTTACGGGTTGCCGCGTTGTTTTCAATTTGAAAATCGTTTTTCCGTGCGTGCGGAGTCGCTATTTGTCGATCCCGTCGCGCGAGCGTACGCCCTGCCGGTAATAGTGTTTTATTTCGCGCATTTCGGTTACCAGGTCGGCCCGGTCGATCAGTTCCTGCGGGGCGTAACGGCCCGTGATGACGATCTCGGCGGACGGATGGCGGCGGTCCAACGCTTCGAGCACTTCCCGGACGGTCAGCAATCCGTAGTGCAGGGCGATGGTCAGTTCGTCGAGTATCACTACGTCGTAGTCGCCGCCGGCCATCAGCGCGGCGCATTTGTCCAGTCCTTCGCGGGCCATCCGGATATCGGTCTGTTCCGGCTCCTCGCGAATAAAACAGCCGCGACCCAGTTGCTCGATCCGGAGTTTGTCGAACATTTCCGCTATTTTCGTTTCGTGATAGGCCATGCTTTTGACGAACTGTCCGACGTAGACGCTTTTTCCGGCGCAGAGCGCCCGTACCGCGAGCCCGAAAGCGGCCGTCGTTTTTCCTTTCCCGTCCCCGGTGTACACATGGATGTATCCTTTGTTGCTCATGATCGTCGTATTTTTACAAAGAGGTTTTGGGAACACGACACTCTTAATATTGGTACCGTGGGTTCGAGCCCCACGGGACCACAGGGATAATTTTCAAACGCTTAACTTTTAACGAGTTGAGCGTTTATTTTTTTAACGGATACAACATAGGTAAAACATTGCACTTCCGTATCTTTTTACAATCTATTAATCTATATACCAATCGAATACATTTGCAAATATAAATAATTTATTTATTCCCAAAATGCGATCTCGACTTTCAACGTTTGGTTCAACGTGTCGTCAAACTGTTTATAGATGAGGAATTCGCCGCCACATGCCGTTACAATCGGTTGCAAAAGATCGACCTCCTCTTCTGTGATAGGGTATTGTGACGACGAACAGATACTAACAATACCATTGAGCAGTCTTCCGGATTCGAAAGCATGATATTTATCCATCAGCTCTCGTAAATAATTTCCGCGTCGCGTCACATCGTTCGTTACCGTCTGAAATGAGTCTATATTGCACTGTTCGGCTTGAAACAAATGACATACTTCCCGAGTGGTCGGAGCAACACCGATCGTCGGTCGAAGCAACAAGTTTTCTATAAATCGACCAATGTAAACGATCGTCTCATTATACAAATAGCTTATCCACTTACGAGCTTCCGCTCTACGTTGTTTAGGGTATTTCTTACCGAGATCGCGTACCGATATTTTGGTAAATTTATTCACTTCCCTATGAAAAAAAGGCCGGATTAACATTTGCTTCTTTGTCGGAATCGCCCCGGGAAACATATCCTTATACTTTTTTACTGCCTTGGCAACCTCTTTGCCGAATAAATCCTTCTGCACTTCGTTTAATTCGACTACAAAGGCCCCCTCCAAAAGACAACATGTAGCAACTTCAGCTAAAGAGGCTGATACTTCAGTTTTAATAATCACCTCTTTGTAAAGAATATCTTCCCATGAGTTACCGTTCAATGAGGCATGAAGCTTAGCCGAAGCATATAAAATAGAGTCTGAATTCCCATAACTAATGATTACGGAATTTCCATATGAATCCTTACCGGGAAACGGAGCTTCCCCCTGAGGAATTTGACGGAGTCGGTCGTAAAGCATTTTATATGATGCCAAACATTTGTCCGTATCATATTTATCGACGAATGGAACGATATCATCGAATGAAACTCCGTGAAGCAATTCATAAACAGTCATAATCCAAACGATTTCAGTTCGGATTAGGACTGTAACGGTCGAGTATCGATTTAATAATCCACGGCGTAGGCCGGATATTACGAGCCGTATATTGATTGATGTGTTTCGAAAACAGTACGAAACTCCCCATTAAATTAGTCTGTTGTATTTCAGGAGCGATGCGTTCTTTAGAATCGATCAGACCGGTAATTCTACACAATTCGCCGCACGGCATCTGTTCGACAGGATCGAATCGATAACCCATCCATACCCATCCCTTTTCATCAAAGAGTTTACCGAAATAGGGCCATGCTTCTTTATTTTTCACAATCAACAATTTGGGTTTTACGACATCCTCAATGATATGCATGGTTAGATTGAGTTGATCCGTTATGAATCGAATCCCTTCGGGGTTGCTGAGAATCCGGTTCTTCAAAAACCGTTGTTCTCGTTCCCTGAAATAAAATATGTCGAGATAATCGGCTTGATCTCTCAAATCTAATTCACCGTCATACAACATCTTGCGAATCGGACTAAAGTAAGTGTCGTATTGCTGGCTTTTCCAAATATTACTGATTGGACCAGAAAATATCCCTGCACTATCTCCAGGCCGGAATGACGGATTGAATCCCGTGATCAAAATATCTTTCCGAACATTCTCGGCATACGTGTAGCCACGCTCTTTTACTGACACTGGCAGCGCACCCATATAATCTGCTCTCCAAATTTCGGCAAGTCTTTTTCCTGTGTCCATAAATAGAATAATATTAAGTTGCTAAATCATTACTTTCAGCTTTCAAACCAGCGCCTGACGCAATGCAGTGTCGATAAGGGCCACGTCATCCGAACAGCAAATCGGGACATTCGCACCTTTCAAAAGATATATCCGTTTCGCTCCGTAGAGGGATCAACCCTCCGGTCGGCACCGAAGATCAAATGACAATAATATCCCGAGAAAAAACGATCCCATCTATATACTTGAATGTACCAAACCTTTAACAGTGTAAGCGAAAAGATGCCAAATAGCCCTTGGTCTTTACAAATATAGCAAAATTATTTAGTACATTCAAGTATATAGATGGGTTTACAAAAATACGGTTTATTGCGGGAAAAGCGGCGGACGGTATGGAAAAAAGCCCCAGAACGGAGGTTCCGGAGCTTGTCGTTTTGCGGCGGGAGCCGTTATTTCAGCGGTTGCAGCTTTTTATGCGTGAATGCGATGTGCCCCGGAATGTCGCCCGTGGTGGCCGACCATTTGGTGCGTCCGTCGGAACCGTAGCAATAGATCTTTCCGGGCGTTATATAGTCTTTCGCATCGGTGACGAAAAAGTCTCCGTTGTCCGGGTTGACCGCGATTTCATAGGCTGCGGTATAATTTTTATCCGTTCCGTCCTTGATGAAATTCTGCCCGGCGTCTTTTTTCGTCCGGGTGTCTATGAAAGTGAACGAATAGGCGCTTTTTCCGGTGGTCATGTCCCAGGTGGCGCTGTACAGTAGCAGCGAGTCGCCGCGCAGGGCCATGTTGGCGTTCGGCACTTCGAGCGTGTCGGTCACTTTGTCCGTTTTCGTGTCGATCACGAAAGTCCGCGACGGGATGTCGTAGTAGTTCCCCGGGGTCGACACCCAGAGGTTGCCCGAACGGTCGAGCCTCATCTTCTGTATGTTGATCGCTACGTTGATTTTGTAAATCTCCTTGAATGTGCTCAGGTCGATCACCGAAACCGTGCTGTCGTAGACCGGAGCCCGGTATCCGCCGGAGTTGGCAACGTAAAGTTTGTTGCCGGAGACGACGATGTCTTCGGGCTGATAGCCGACCACGCAGGTATCGACTTTCCCGAGTTGCGCCGTGTCGACCCGGGCCACGTAACCCTTCCGGGCGTTCGGATCGAAATTAAGCGGGCCTGCGTAGGAGCTGATGTAGACGTACTGATCTTTGAATGCGAGTCGGCGGCCGCTCGGAACGGAGATCTGCCCCACGTGCTTGGCCGTGTTGACATCCATTACTTCGACCAGTCCCGAACCGCCGATCACGGCATACAGTTTTTCGCCGTAAACCTGCAGGTCGTTGCCCAGGTCGCCCAATTCCTTGACTACGCCCGGGTTCCGCTCGGGGTAGATGTTTTTTGTGTAGACGCCCGTTTCGTAGTCGAAATAGTCGAGCGAGGCCTTGTTGCTGCCTTGATTGCCTTCGTTCAGCAGGAAGAATCCTTTCACCGTACCGGCGGTCTCTCCCTCTCCGCCGCCCGAACCGGACGAAGGGGTGCCCGTTTCTTCTTTCCGGCAGGAGTTGAGGCTGCAGACGGCTGCGCTGAGTAGCAAAAGCAGCAGGGATTTTGTCAAATGTTTTTTCATAACGTAAAGTTTATTTTGATTTTAAAATTCGTGCCCGGCATCGGGTAACATTGTACGACTTCGTATTGCTGGTTGAAGATGTTGTTCACTTCGGCGGTGATGCGCAGCGCCGTTTTTTTGAACGGGATGTATTTCGAGAGCGCCATGTCGTGCGTATACCACGGCCGCGCGTAGTTTTCGGGGATGTTCGCGACGGATTCGTAGCGTTCTCCGGTGTAAAGGAAGCTGTAATTCAGATCCCATCCCCGGTAGCCGAGATTCAGTACGGCGGAACCGCTGTGCCACGGGATATAGGGGATTTGGCCGCCGTACCATTCGCTCGTCCGGTCGGTGACGTCCTGGGCTTTCTGGTAAGTGTAATTCAGCCGGGCGTTGAAGGTTACCGGACCGAACAGCCAGTTGGTCTGCACGGTCGTTTCGATCCCTCGTATTTCCACGCGACCGAGGTTGATCATCGTCCACTGGAACTGGTTGCTGGTGGGCATGGCGACGATCTTGTCGTCCACTTCGTTGTAGTAGGCGTCCGCCTGGAAGTCGATCCGCCGCAGGACGCCGTCGAAATTTTTCGCATAGGTGACGCCGATGTTGTATTGGGTGGTGTATTCCGGGTTCAGGTATTTGTTGCCGATGAACGTGTAGTACAGGTCGTTCAGCGTAGGCATCCGGAAAATCCGTTTGTAGAATGCGCGGAAACTCAGCTCCGGCCGACTCCACGGTTTGTACCAGACTACGAAGGTGGGCGTGAATTCGCTTTTGTCGCCGGCGCTTCCCCCGACGGCTTCCGTCCGGTCGTGGACATAAGTGTGCAGCAGGCTTGCCTGCACTTTGACCCGGGAAAATTCGAACGAGGTCGCCGCGGCCGTCAGTACCGAATAGCGCTGCGGATAGACGAAATCGACCAAGTCGGCGTCCAGCGTGTTCCATTGGAAATCGGCGGCGAGGTTGGCTTTCCACCATTTGAAAAACGTAAATTCGTTGGCTGCCGAGAAATACGTCTCCTGCTGGTAGTAGTGGTTGTTGACATACATCGTGCTCTCGTCGAGGCGCGGATCGGACAGGTAGTGCAGGTAATCGTAGGCGTACTTGCCGTTCAGCAACAGACTGTAAAACGGACTGAAGGTTTTCCGGAAAGAACCCTGTACGAAAAAGTTGTCGTCCCACTGCCGGTCTTCGTGCCGGAACCGTCCGGGTTCCTGTCGCACCGAAGCGCCCGGGTAGCCCCGTTCCGAGTTGTAAAAGTAGACTTTCGCTTTCCATTCGCCGTTGCGTACCAGGCCGAAAAGGCCGCCTTCGGCCCGTAGGGCGCGCACGTCGCCGTTGCGGCGCACTTCAGTCGTGTCGTATCCGTTTTTTTTCGTGTAGCTGAACTTGTAGCGGCCCGTGGTGTACAGGTATTCGACGTTGAACGAACTGCTGAGCCGGTCGTTGAACCGGTGTTCCCACAGGATCGACGGGTTGGCCGTGCCGAAAGAGCCCGTTTTCATCGACACGCCGAAATGGTTGTTTTTTCCGTCCCGGTCGAAACGGGGCGTTCGCGTCTGCATGTAAATCGAACCGGCCGATGCGAAATCTTTAGCCGGCTGGAATACCGCGCTTTTCTGCCCGTTGTACAGCGAAATGGATTCCATGTTGTCCAGCGAAAAGCGTCCCAGGTCGATCTGCCCGTTCTGTGCGTTGCCGAGTTGGATGCCGTCGAAGAAAACGCCGACGTGCTGGGTGCCCATGCTACGGATATTGATGGTTTTGAGTCCTCCGATTCCGCCGTAATCCTTGATCTGCACCCCGGAAAAATAGCGTACCGCATCGGCGACCGACAGGGCGTTGAGTCGCTGCAGTTCTTTGCCGGAGAGTTCCTGGGCGGGGATAATCCGGGACGGTTGGTTCTGTCCGTATACGGTCACCTCGTCGATGCTGTAATGGCGTAGGCTGTCCGGATACGCTTTGCGTGTCAGGCTGTCGGAGCCGTTCTGCGAATAAAGCGCCGCCGGTGTCAGGCAACACATAAACAGGAAGAGACAAATGGGAGGAATACGTTCCATGCCGCTCGTTGATCGTTAAAAAATCCAATTCGGTTTTACAGCGGGCGGCATCGTGCGCAAATAGGTCAGCCGGAAATTCCGTCGATTTTCGTCTGTTCACCGCAGACTGTAAAATCCGTAAAGCAAAGGTAGGTCTTCTGACTCGTTTCCGTTTCGGCGCCTTCCCGACTCGATGTCAGTGGCCAAGAGTGTCGAAACATTTTATTCCTTTCGGAACTGAAACTTACAGCAGCGGGGACTGTTGCCGATTCGCACGGCATTCCCTTTTAATTCCCTGATCGCGGTCGAAAGCGCGATGCGGAAACCTTTGCACGGCAAAGATAGTTTTTTTTCGGGATGATGCGGCCTAATAATGAAAATAATGTGCGTTCCGGTGGGCATACTGCCTGGGTTGTCTTTCAGAAAAATACGTCCGCGATGGAAAATATATCCCGGAAAGTGTTACCTTTGGACCGGACCTACAGGAAAGAGAGTGACCGGGTTCGAAACGTGGTGTACAGACCTTTTACAATATAACCTATGCAAAATATGTTTAGTTTCAATTTGATAAAGAATACCGTTTCCTCTACGGTTGTCGTATCGCCCGTTCCCCAGAGAAATAACAGCATTGATATAGCAAGAGGCATTTGTATGTTTCTCGTGATGCTCTATCACTCGGAATGTTATTTTCCTACGAGCATACATATCCAACCATTTTTTGCACCGTTTTTTCTAACAACTTTTTTCTTTATAACAGGAAGATATATCGTCAAAGAGACTGCACCGCTCTCTTTTCTTCGGAAATTAAAACGAATATTTGCCACTCTGGTTTGGCCTTATTTGATATTTACAACCCTTATTTGGCTACCGAAAGCATTTGCCCACGGAAATGACGTGACAATAAAAAGCATGTTATATGATGTTCTGGGAGGAACAGCGTCTTGGTTTGTTGCAGCCCTTATTGTCTGCGAAATTCTTTTCTACATTTTTTACAAACTCTTTCGAAATGAATACATCCTGTTGATTTGCGGGCTCAGTCTCTTAATTTTGGGCACTTATCTGAAACGTGTGGATCCTGCACCTTCTTTCTGGTATTATAAAGAAGCTTTCGTCAATCTGATATTTGTTTGTTTGGGATATATTTGGAGCCTGCACTACAACGTGATTCAGAAAACTTTGTCGGGTAAATACAGCCTGTTGGCCTTTACTTCGCTTTATATAGCCTTGTTTGCAATTTTTCGATACACGCCCGTTTCAGAATACGATGGAATTATGATCGATAGTTTTAAATCGTTGGTTTTGTCAGGGAGCGGGATTGTGTTTATCTTAAAATTGTCGGAATTTATCCGCAATCAACCTGTTCTTGAATATATCGGTCGGAACTCAATATTGTATTATTTTCTAAATGGAGGCGTGATTTTGATTCTGTCAAAAATACTGAATAAAATAAACATTCCTCATTATTACGTGATCGATTTCTTAATTGCGGTTATTGCAACTGCTGTCATTACCGTGCTTGTTTGGATTATTAATCGATATCTCCCGTTTTTCAAGCGGTTTCCCTGGGAGAACAATCGGTCGCTCCACTTTGCAAAGAAAGGATAAGTGGAAATATTATTAATATAAAAGATTTAGTCCAAAAATTTTCGATAATCAGAATTGTTGATTAACTTTGCACCCGCAATAGGAGAGTTGCCGGAGTGGTCGATCGGGGCAGACTCGAAATCTGTTGAACCGCTTATGTGGTTCCTGGGGTTCGAATCCCTAACTCTCCGCGATCAACACTGAATATTAGTGTGTTGCAAGATCAACACCCGACTTTACACCCAAAAATGTAAGGTCGGGTGTTTTATTTTCTACATCTAAAATCTCATACAATATAAACTAATGAATAAATAAAAGTCTATTTGATCTCGGCCATAAAATATCAGATACATCTGTTAATTAATTTATTGGCAGATGTTTCTATTTATGCAATGGATAAAGTAGAAACAAAAACTAAATAGATAAATTTCTCAACATTTTCGAAGGCATACGGGTATTTGCAAACTTTTTATTTCCATTACCCGATTCTATACTTTACTTTGATGTACCAGCCATTGAGGAAGTATCTTTCGGCTCATTTCTCCCAAACGGTTGGAAACCGTCTGCCGCGGAGCTGGTCGGGGAATGTTGCACTTGAACATTAATATATTAATGTATATAATCGATTGAGTTTAGCTGCTCTAAAAATGTCAGACTTTGTTAGGGGAAAATCATTTTACACATGTTTATATTCGGTAAATGTGTATATTTGCACTAACCATGTTGGTAAAATGTGATTGATATAAAAAACGGATATATGGAGATCAAAAGGGATATAACGGCTGCATTGCTTGAATGGAAACGGCGGCCGGAGCGCAAGCCGCTTATCATCCAAGGCGCACGTCAGATAGGCAAGACATGGATCATGCGGAAGTTCGGAGAAGAATTTTTCGACCACGTCGCCTATTTTAATTTCGACGCATCGGAAGAATTGTGCCGGGAGTTCGAGAATACGAAAAATCCCGAAAGACTGATCGATATTCTCCGTCTTTATACGGAATATCCCATCGAGCCGGGGCGAACGTTGATCATCTTCGATGAGATTCAGCAGAGCAACAAGGCGCTCAATAGCTTAAAGTATTTTTGCGAGGAGGCTCCCGAATATCATATTCTTGCGGCAGGATCGCTCTTGGGTGTATCTCTTTCGCAGGGAGATTCGTTTCCTGTAGGTAAAGTGGAATTCCTGAAAATGTATCCGGTTACATTTCGGGAGTTTCTGCGTGCCGATACGCCTCGGATGTACGAATATCTGGAGAACCTGACGGAGATCGCGCCGTTGCCGGAGATCGTTATGGGACGTATCGCAGAGGCATACCGCCGCTATCAGGTTTGCGGAGGGATGCCGGCGGCTGTTGTTGCTATGCTCGAAAAACGCGGCGTACAGGAGATCGAGGGGATTCAGAAAGCGATTCTGACGGCCTATGCGCTTGATTTTGCTAAACACGCTCCGGGTAAAGACATTCCGCGTATTGCCGCCATCTGGAACTCCATACCATCGCAATTGGCGAAAGAAAACCGAAAATTCGTCTACAAGTTGGTCAAAACCGGGGCGCGGGCACGGGAATATGAAGACGGGCTGTTGTGGTTGGAGTACGCCGGGATGATCTATCGTATTTACTGCTCTTCCAAGCCCGGTTTGCCGTTGAGCGCATACGACGACCTTTCGGCGTTCAAAATCTACCTGTGCGACGGGGGATTGTTGCGTGTTATGGCTCAGCTTCCGGCCGAGGTACTCTGGTCGGAGAATCCGCTTTATACGGAGTTCAAAGGGGCAATGGCTGAAAATATGGTATTGCAGTCCCTCGCAGCCCATTTCGACGTAATGCCGCGATATTGGATGTCGGAAGCCACCGCTGAGGTGGACTTCCTGTTGCAGGACAACACCTCTCTGTTTCCGGTCGAGGTTAAGTCCGGCACTCGTTTGGGTGGGAAGAGCCTCGGTATTTACATCGACCGCTTCTCGCCGGAACTGGCACTACGTTACTCCATGAACAACCTGAAAAGGGACGGTGCGATTCTCAATATTCCCGTATTCCTTGCGGATTGGACAAAAAGGTGTGTCGAAATATAATATTAGAATCAATACAACAAGACTTATGAAAGCATTGGAAATTAATATGGAAAATTGCTTCGGAATATCAAAGTTCGAACATAAATTCGATTTCGACGATGATACTTGCGTATTGATTTATGCGCCCAATGGAATGATGAAAAGTTCATTTGCCCGTACATTTGAGTGTATTTCAAAAGACGATAAGAAATCGGTTCCATGTGATCGAATATATCCACAAAGAAAAACCAATTGCACTATTAAATGCGATGGGAAATCTATTAATCCAAAGTCAATTTTCGTTGCGAATGCAGAATCCGACATTGCTACGGATAATAGAATAACGACATTTTTGGCAAGTAAAGAACTGAAAGAACGATATGATAATATTTACCAAGAACTTGACAAAGTAAAAAATGATTTTTTAGCAAAGCTTAAAAGTATATCGAAGAGTACCGATTGCGAAAGCGAGGTTGTCTCGACTTTTCGAACAGGAGAAACAGATACTCTGTTTTCATGCCTTCTCTCTATTGAGGAGAATATTCGTAAAGCCCGGTACTATTATGATTTCAGATATAACGATGTCTTCGATAAAAAAGGTAATGTCAAGAAGTTCTTAGACAAACACAAAGATTTGATTCAACAATATTTCACGGATTATCAAAAGTTATTAAGTCGTTCCAGATTCTTCAAAACGAATCGTGAGGGCGTATCGTTTGGTACATATCAGGCGACGGTTCTGAGGGAATCGGTAGCTGATGAAGCTTTTTTTGTTGCCAAACATAGAATAAAATTAAGTTCCGGAGTGGAAATAGCATCCGCAGAACAATTACAGGAAATCATCAATGCAGAGATAGATAAAGTTATCAGCGACGGTAAACTAAAATCTACATTCGAAAAAATAGATAAGGCAATCGGTAATAACAGTGAATTGAGGGCCTTTAAGGCTGTATTGGAAAAAGATAACACGATCATCCCGCTATTGATGAATTATAATGAGTTCAAGAAACAGGTATGGTATGGGTTTATTCACAGGTTGTGTGATGATGCTATTGCCTTAATCAATTTCTATAAAACCAAAACAGAAATATTAAACGATTTAATTGCCAAAGCTCAACAAGAGAGCCATACATGGGAGACGATTATAGATATATACAACAAAAGATTTAGTGTTCCTTTTACCGTAGAGATCAAAAATAAAGCGGATGTTATACTCAAACAAGATACGGCAAATCTCGTATTCAAATACAAAGATGAACGGGCTGAAGAGCCGATTGAGCAACCCAAAGAAACTCTGTTGAAAATTTTGAGTAGAGGAGAATGCCGGGCGTTTTACACATTGCAAATATTATTTGAAATAGAAGCTCGTAAACATTATGCAGAAGATAGTTTGCTGATTCTCGACGACATTGCAGACTCTTTTGATTATAAAAATAAGTATGCCATTATAGAGTATCTTGCCGATGTATGTAAGGATAGTAGATTCAAAATAATCCTGCTGACCCACAATTTCGATTTTTATAGAACGGTCGCATCCCGACTCGGTCTGAAAAAATCCGTATTTATGGCTATACACGATACAAGCGGAGGTATAAAATGCAAAATAGGACAATATAGGAAAGATGTTTTTCAGCACTTTTCAAAACGAGCGAATGAGAAAAGAGTATTCATTGGATTATTGCCTTTTGTAAGAAATATCATTGAATATTCTAAAGGTGAACAATCGGATGAATACAAGTGCTTGATAAATTGTTTACATATTAAAGCAGGATCGGGAACTATTTCCTCAGATATAATCTGTCAGCTATATAAAACCTATATTCATAATTGCCAGAATCTCGTTATTGATTTTGGTGCGACTTTAATTACAGACCTGATACTGCAAGAAGCTGATGTAATCGTTAATGAAAATCCTTTGATTGACGAAATATTATTGGAGAATAAATTAGTTTTATCCATCGCTATCCGATTGCGGGCAGAACAGTTAATATTGAAACTGATAAGTGGCATTAACACAGATGAAATTTTGTCGAATCAGACACGTGTGTTGATCGACAAATACAAACAATCGGATGCTCCGAATCCTGAAATATTATCAATTTTCGATAAAGTAAGCCTGATGACCCTGGAAAATATCCATGTAAATGCGTTCATGTACGAGCCGCTGATCGATATGTCTGTAATGCACCTCATTAAATTATATAATGACATAAAGTGTCACATGGCAGACTGATATTTATCTGTCAACTACTATTGTAAAATAGTATACCATTACATTGTGTTCTAAACACCGGAGTCCTGCCGCAATATTAGCGGAAAATATGAATGTCAATAAGTTTTTTTATTCTGATTTAATGGTAAATAAAAAAATATTCAATATTGTGGCATTATTATGAATAAAATTTGAGGACAAAACAATTATGTCATAAATGTTATCGTACGGCATTAAATCATATGAATTTTAAGTGAAATTTGTTATAGTACTCACATAGAACGAAAATGAGGTTAGAGTTCGTTTAACCTCACGAACGGGCGGACATAATCGACCCGGGACGCATTTATGTAAATGCGTCCCGGGTCTTCGTGTACTAATGTTATGTAGAGGATATTCCTCGTCGAAAGGTTATTACAAATCCCGATATTCGATCGTGTAACCGCATTTGTCGGGATTCAACAGCACGGTTTTCCAGTAGTTTTCGGTCCCGTCTTCCTGAAGATCGTCTTCGTATCCGGTCGCACCGGTAGGCACGATCAGTTTCTTTTGCCCATCAGGCACGTTCAAGCCTGCCAGATAGTTTCTGCCGTGGTCTTCATTGATCATTCCGAAATCCTCGAATTTCACCGCAGGGGCTTTCTTGGCTTTGCAGGTGATGGTTTCCAGATTGTAGCATCCGAGCAACACCCTATTGTTGAAAGCGGCCGTATTGGACGGGAAGGTCACGGATGTCAACGCTTCATCCTGATAAAAGAATCCGAGTCCGAATGTCAACGGAGCTTCCCCGTCTTCGATAACGGCGGTTTTCAGGTTCGGCATATCGGCGAACGCCACCTGTTCAACCGTGGATACCGTACCCGGAATGGTGATCGACTCCAGAGCCGTCCAACGGAAAGTTTCAGATCCTATGAAAGTAATATTGTCGGCAAAGGTTGCTGAAGTTAATTTTTCGCATTGTTTGAACATCCTCGGCGACAGTACGGTAACCGCGTCGGGAAGTACGATCGAAGAGATGGATGTTCCCGCAAAAGCGCCATAATCGATACTGGTCACCGATTCGGGCAGATTGATCTCTGTTATGCCCGAACAACCGCTGAACGCATTGTACCCGATGGTTTCCAGTTGCGGCGGGAAAGTTACGGCCCGAATGCTTTTGCAGTTGGCGAATATTTGATCGGGAATCGCCGTCATATCGTCGGGGAAAGTTACGTTCTGTATCTCTAAATGTTCGCACCCCTCGAACAGCAGACGCTCGTAAGTGGTAATGTTCGACAAATTGACGGTTCGCAGATTCGTACAGCCTCTGAAAGCCATTGTCCTTAACGTCGTCACGCTTTCGGGCAGTGTGACTTCGGTCAGCGAAGTGCAGTTCTGGAAACCGCCGGCCCCGATATATGTCATTGCATCGGTCAAACCGACACTTACCAAATTACTGCACCCTTTGAAAAAATAGGCCGGCATATAGGTAATGTTCTCCGGGAATATGAACGAACGCAAAGCCGTGCTGTTTTCGAAAGAGTTGTTGAACATGGTATTCCTTTCGAATATGGCTTTGCTCAGGTCGATCACTTCGAGATTCCGATCCTTTATCGCGGTGAGATGATTCTGAGTCAATTTCTGTCCTCCGACGGAGAGCGCCGCGAACGAAGAATAGGTCCCTTCCGGCATATCCGCTGTTTCCCATTTCGTCCAGTCTTCACCGTCCAGCGAATAGTAAAGTCCCGTTTCGGTAGGCGTATCTTTCGGCTCGGTCGTTTCGATGTCGTCTCCGGCGAAAGCGGCTTCGGTCTCGACATGGAGCGTTCCGGTTTGAGTAAGCAGGGCGCCGGTCACGTTGGTACGGTAGTTCTGTTGCAACGGAATGTTGGTCATGTTATATGTCACGACTTCGCTATTGTCGGCACGGTAGAAATGCACGTCCATATCCACTACGTTTTTCCCTTCGGACGAAGTGAAATAATAACCGGTGAACACCTTGTTCTTGTCGGGCGTAGTACCTTCCTTTTCGGTCTTGACAGCCACATACGAGCGGAGATCGGAAGTCGCCGAACCGAACGAAGTCCCGGTCAGTACATTGAAATCCGCCGCCGTCGTTATGGTAAGGCCGGTGTAGACGGGTCTGAAGCTCTCCTCCACCTGCTCATAGTCCGTAGTAAAGATATTGAGCTGCGCTACGGCACGGGTCAGGATAATGGTTTCGTTTATGGGTGCATCTGCGGTCACTTGCTTGTGTGCCGAAAAAGCATCGCGGGTGGCTGCCAGCCCGTAGTCGTGCTGCTCGTCGGTAATATAGGTCTTTTCGGACCGGCTGACCTCCTTCAAACCGTTGACGGTCGTATAGTGCATATCCTCGTTGCCGCCGTCCTCGGCATAGTCGGCCCACAAGAGAAAATCGAAAGTACGGCCGGAAAGGAGCGTGACGTCGAAAGAGGTCGTCTTGTCTGCGTCCGCCTCCTTTACGATCCGTTTGTAGAGTTCGGGCTTATCGCCGCTTGTCCAGATTTCGAGGATATACCGCAGGTGGTATCCCTCTATGTCCGCTACCTGTTCGGTTACGGCCCTCGATTGCGGGGCCGACGGCAGCCGCGTAGCGAGTGAAACGGCTACTTCCTTCGTCCGGACTTGTCCCGGATCAAGCTCTTTGCTGCACGATGTAAAGGCCAACGCGGCCGATAACATCACCAATGAAAACAATGTGAACTTTTTCATAGAATTAGAATTATTAAAAAGGTGAAACTTAAAGGTAGATATCGTATTCTCCGTCATAATCCGGATCGATGCCCACACCGGAATTGTAGCTTCGGGTCAGAAAGTCCCCGTATATCCGGGTGACGACATTCCGCTTATAGGGAATGCGGATGCCGGTGCTTTCGCTGACGAGTTCGCCTCCGTCGTCGTATATGCGTATGTCGGCCGTTACGGCGGATTCTGTACCGTTGACGAACACATAATCGAAGGCGAGCGTAGCCGAGGTTTCGCTCACTTCGGCCAGCGATGCGTTGAAAGCGACTCCCTGCACGGCATCGCTGGGATTGTCCGTAGCCGCGTTATACGTGGATGGCAGGTATCCCCGGTAGGCGACTTCGACCCGGAAAGAGGAGAGGTCGCCGCCCGTTCTCGCTTTGGCGGCACGCTGTCGCCGGAACTCCGCCACGTCGCGCGTGATGATCTCGTAGCGGGCGAGGGGCCTGTCGAGGGTGATTCGTTCCTCGACGACTGCGTTCCGCTGTCCTCTGTATCGGGAAAGGTCTATGCGTTTGTTGGCGGCGAAGGCGTCTTTCGTTTCCGCATTACCGCGATAAGTTCCGCAGAAACATACGCTGTGAAGTCTGTCGGCCGTGTAATGCAATTCATCCCCCGTTTCGGCATCCTGATAATCGGCCCATGCGAGGAGCAGGTAGGCCCGGGGAGCCAATTCGAGCGTCAGTTCTACGGGATCGTCGCAAAAGGCCCTTTCGTCCAACGGGATCACCTGCCGCAAGCAAGGTTCGGCCCCGTATATATCGGAAGGGTACAGTTCCCCGCCGGGATGGTTGTCGGTATAAGCCTCGACGATCAACCGGGCAGGCCCTGCGGCGTTTTCCGTTCCGGCAGCGCCTGCACGGGTAATTTCATGGACATCCTCAAAAGGGGTAAGGAAGTTTATGTCGACCATGATCCGGACCTCCATCGTCGAAGGCGTTCCGAAATCATCCGGAAATTCGTGCACGTCGCAGGCGGTCAGCCATGCCAGCGGAAGGCATATCGCCAGGTACAGTAGTCTTTTCATCGCCTGCCTCCTTTCTTTTTCAGGTCGAACGTATAGGAGAACGACACGGCGGCGTTATCTACCCCGAAGAAGGTCTTGCGGACGGTCGAGGAATACGCTCCGCCGGGTTCGTTGTGGAACTTGTCGTAATGCAGGCGGTACGCGCCCGCGCCGAGCGAGAACTCGACGTTCCAGCGGTCGTTGCGGCCGAGGGGCATCCGGTAGCCGACGCTTACGCCTCCGCCCAAAGCCGGGGTCGTCCCGTCGTGGTCCTGTATGCGCCACTTGCCGCCGAGGGCGAGGTTGTACGAGGCGACGCCGAAGTGGACGCCCGCGAAGAAGCGGCGATCCCGCGTGGGCCAATAACGCAGTTCGGGCTGGGCGGCCAGTATGCGGAACTTGGTCGTCCCGCTGAAGTAGTTCCATGCGGAGTAGTAAACCGGGATGTTGAGCGACAACCTTTGCGAGAGGTCTATCTCCACCGCGACATTACTTATGGCCATAGCCCAGCCGACGGCGTTGGTCTTGACTACGAGCCGGGGAGTCCACCCCTTCGCTTCGGGACTGGCCTTGCCTATAAGTGCCGGGATTGCTTCCCCGGCTTCGTCCGTACGTTCAGGTGCGGCGGCCGTATCGGGAACGGTTGCCGGTTGCGGCTCGTCGTTCTCCGCAGGTTTCAGTCCAGGTTCCGGAGCAGGGGGCGGAGCGACCGCAGGCGGTTGCGTGCTTTCCGGTGTTTCTTCCGACCGGAAGTATAATGTCACGACGACGCTGCTTCGCAGGTCGGGGAAGAACTCCCGCAGCATATAGCGATAAGGTTCGCCGCCGCGCAGGTCCATCAGCCGTTGTTTACGGCCGCCCACGACCTGGTTCTTTTCATCGAAGATCCAGACGGGCGTGTTGTCCAGCACGTCGAGCACTTCGTCGCGGTACAGCATGCCGGATGCGGCCACCTGTGCCCGCAGTTCGTCCCACGCTATCCCGGCGGCCTGCCTGTCGATCAGGGAGGCGGAAACGTCGGTATGACGGACGATATAGGAAACCAAAGAGTCTGCACGGCGCTCGGACAACAGTTCGTTGGCACGGTTAGCCCCGTCCGGGGAGGCTCCGGAACGTACTACGATACGTTCTATCGTTCCGTCACGGAGTGCTCTGCGGACAGATTCTGTAAAACGTGACAACTGCATACCGTTGTCGCGGTAGTCAGATTCTACGTAACGGTAGCCTGCCCGGTAGTAGATACGCACCGAATCGGCTCCCTGCCCGGCATGGGCCGACAGAAAGCACGACAGGCAAATGACCGATAAAAAGATTTTTTTCACCGACATAGCCGCGAACATCCGTTAACCCGTTCGTAACCGGGAAAATCTTTCATGTCGTTGCGGATGCCGGTAATGTCGTATTGATCAAACCCGGTCGGCACGGCTCCGACCGATAGAATAGAAATAGGCAGATTGTTTTTCATGTGTGTAAATCGGTCCCGCCCGTCCCCCGGCGGAAGTTTAGTTACACATATAAAAAAGACGTGGGACAGTACCTTTTATTTGCTTTTGAGGTCTTGGCCAACCGTGCAGACAAATAAACGAGTAAAGCCCACGTTACCGTGAGCGTTTACGCTTTACTCTTGTCTGCGATTAAAACGGCCAAGTTTCAAAAGCAAGAATAAAAGCTAACGCTTTTTATATTTTATCTCTTAATATTTCTCCGTTTATGCCATAGGCATCGTCTAATTAATTGGTTTGTCGCGGTAAATATACGAATTTTGGCTAAATATATTAATAAAATGCCGGGGAAAGGAGCAAAAGACTGGGGCGGGATCTATCTCATCCGCATTCCCTGCCCTTGTTCACGGTCTTTGATTTTGATTCCGATATGCTCCAAAAACTCTTTCGCTTTTTGCCGGAACCATTGCAGGATCGGTATTAGGTCGATGAACAGTTGAAACCCTCCGGGGCCTTTCTCATCCCGCATGAGCCGGGCTTCCGAGTGTTCGGTTTCAAAGTGTTGGGAATGTTCGTGCGAATAGAGTTCTCCGGAGAAACGAACAGGCCGCATATTTACGAGATCACGGGCCTGCCCGTCGGAGAATCCGAGCGAACGGCAATACTCTCCCCACTTGACAAGCTGGGGCGTATCGGGGAACCAACCGTAAATGCGATCTATCTCGCCTTGAAGTCCTTTGGCTGTCTGTTCATGTTCCCGCCTCTCCCGGTCTATCGTCTTGTTCTGCCTCCGTATCTCGGAGTGCAGGCGTTCGTTCTTTTGGGCAAGATCGTCTATCTGCTGTTGCTGCCGCTTGACTTTCGACGTTCCGATCATCGAGCCGATACCGTCGAGAATGGTCATGCCGACCTCAGCGGCGGAGTTTTTCAGCTTCTCAGTTCTCAGCTCTCCTTTTACCGCCTTCAGTTCCGCTTCGGCCTGCTCTTTGGCTACCCGGGTTTTCTCGGCCTCTTGCTTCTGCTTGGCGATAATGTAGTCCGTCCGTTCCAGATGTTCGCGTCCGGTCAACTCTTTCGACGTGCCGCGTTCCATACCGAGCGCTTCGGCCAATATGGTCTGCATTTCGCTCGTGTCCTGCGGCGAGAGTTTGCAGGACTTTCCCGTGTCGTGGTCCATCCAGTCCCACACGATATGGGCGTGGTAGTTCGGCTTCCATGTGGTTTTGTCGCCGGGCGTTTGGTAATGTCCCTCGTCGCGGTGTATGAAGATCTGCAAGGGCGTGATGCCCCAACGCTCGTGGCACAATTTTCCGTATCGCTGTAACTGTTCCATCGTCGTGTCGGCCTTGCATACGATAACGCCTTCTTTGATCGGCGTACTGCCGCGCACGGTAACGGTCTTCCCGGTCTTCGGGTTTACCCGTGTACGGTCTTTGGTCTGCATCGCCCGTCCGGTCTTCGCCTTGACCATTTCGCCGATGTACTTATAATACTCCCTAAGCGATATGCCCTCGATGCGCGGTGATACCCACGCTTCGTTGTCGTCCATAAGGTCGGTACGCAGGTAGATATTTTCTTTGTTGATGCGGGCGAGGTATTGGGGTGTTCGCCTGTTGTGCGCCTCGCTCTGCCCGATATTGCATGGGCGTATGTTGTCCGATGTCTTTGCCATAATCTTTGATTGCTATAAGCTATAAAAGGATTGGGGTCTTGGGGCGATGCTCCGAGCGGAGTTTCCAAAGAGAGGGTCACTCTTTGGTCGGGTTGCACAGGGCTGAAAGTCCTTGCCGGGTCGAGGGCAGCGCCCTCGTGGGACGGGGCGAAGCCCAGCCCTCGGAGAGCCCACAACTACCGAAGCGCAGCCGGTAGTTATAGTGGGCTATAACAAGGCGAGCCTTGTGATTTGCGTGCCGATCCTCCCGCTTGCTCTTGTTTCCTTATTCCTCCCTCTGTTTGCTCGATGCTCTATATCTTGTGCCTGTGCGATCGTTTCTTGTGTTGCGCCCGTTGCCTCTCTTGCAGGTATTCGTTCAAATCCTTGTACCTGTGGTAGTGCTCGGACTGGTCGGACAGGTTGCGGCATGCCGCTTTCAGTTCGGCGGTCGCCTTGCGCCCTATTTGCGTAATGGCTTTGTCAATCTTTCCGCTTTTCTTGATGCGGTTGGCCGTTGGTAGGCTACATCCGAACAATTCGGCGATCCCGCGATGCCGTAAACATGTTTTCTCTGCGGAGCAACGACATAGGGCTGTCGCTCCGGTTGCTCGCTGCTGTTCTGTTGCAGGTAAAGAAATTCTTCACCCGTCATCTGCCACAGCGGTTTCGATTTCAATGCTTTTATATCCATAGACGAATCACATTTGGTAAGACATGCGATCGCCGGCCGGTCGATCGTGGTGCAAATGTAATTCGGCAAAAAACGGAGCGCGAGCAATCGTAGTCAATACGGGATAACTGTACTGACTATGAATGATATATAAAAATAGTATGTGATACGGAATCGTACTACGGTCGTAGCCGAAACACTAAAAAGGAAGGTCGTAAAAGATCGTACGGTAATCTTGCGTCAGCGGTTCGCGTCGCTTGCGCTCGAAGTTCTGGCCGATCGGGATTCGGTAACGCTCCTCGAAAAAGCATTTGATCGCCGCATCGCGGTTCGGAAGGAAATAGCCGTTATCGAGCAGACCGGCAAGAAACGTAACCAGCCGTTTGATATCCGGTTTGCCGTTCTTGTGCTTCGCCTGCCAATGTAAGTTTTCGTCGAGGTCGCCCGACCTGATTAATCGCGATTCCAATTCACGAAGTTTGTCGAATATCCGCGACCGGAAAATTTCGTCGGGCAAAATGCTTTTGGCTTCGGCCGGCCGTACGTACAATTCTGTAGGTGAGGATGTTATTATTTTCTTTTCAACAGGGAAATAGCTGTCGAAAACTGCGGCGAACGAACGGCTCGTTTCGCAGATGGCAGCGTAGTAGTCCTTGCATATCCATGCGACATTTTCCTGTCGGTAGCGATTGCGTTCGTTATCGAGTTCATTGAGTTCCGACCGATTTTCCCGCAACAACTGTTCGCGCTCCCGCTCCGTCGGATAGGGGTATTCTTCGATCAGTTTTCTGTCGTTCACCAGCAATGTACGTTTCCCGGCAAACAGATACTCCTCCTGAAGCCGGCAAAGAGCCTCGAAATCGACTTGGCTGAAAACCTCTTGGCGGGTTTCGCAGATATGGATATTCTCCCGTATCAAATCCCGCAAACGGACAAGTACACGGTCTCCGATTTCCTCGGCGATAAGGCGCAGAGCGACCTGCTCCACGGGTACGGCACACAATGCAGCGTAGGAGTCCCGATATGCCTGCTGTCGGTCAACCTGATAAGCGTTCGTCGTACAGGGATCGGACTTCAGACATTTGTTGAGCGTTTCGTAAACTGCGGTCAATTCCGTTATCGAAGTATAAATATCCTTTTCCATCATCACAGCGTATTGAATTTATCCATCGCGCTGGCCTTGATGCTGTCGGCAATGTCAATGTAAGGTTTCATAGCCTTATAATCGCTGTGTCCCGTCCATTTCATTACAACCTCTGCCGGAATACCCAACGCCAGCGCATTACAAATGAATGTCCTTCTTCCTGCATGGGTGCTCAATAATGCGTATTTTGGGAAAATCTCATCTATACGCTCGTTCCCTTTGTAGTACGTTTCTCGTACAGGTTCGTCAATCTCCGCGAGCTCGCCCAGCTCTTTCAGATAATCATTCATCTTCTGATTGCTGATAACGGGCAATACCATGTCGTCCTCAAATTGGATATCCTTGTATTTTTCAAGTATGGCTTTGCTGTGGTCGTTCAGTTCGATAATCAGGCTGTCGGCAGTCTTTACCGTGGTTACTTCGATATGGTCAGGTTTGACATCGCTTCTTTTCAAGTTGCGGACATCCGAATATCGAAGGCTCGAAAAACAACAGAACAGAAAAACATCCCGGACACGTTCCAGATATTGTTTGTCTTGAGGTATCTGATAATCTTTCAGCTTGTTCAACTCGTCCCATGTCAGGAATATGACTTTTTTAGGGGTAGTCTTCAATTTCGGTTTGAATGTGTCGTATGCCGTGTGCTGATGATAACCTTTCTTGAAACTCCAGCGCAGGAACCATTTGAGAAATCCGATTTGTTTCCCGATGGTGCTGTTCCTCATGTCCTTTTCGTCGCGCAGGAAGTTTACATATTCGTTCAATCCGAACTCGTCGAAATATTCAAAGGCAACATCCTCCTTAAACTCTTTAATGTGGGCTTTTACGGCTGCAAACTTTTCGTAGGTGGATTTTGTCCAGTCATTTTGGTTGCCGCATTCCTTGACAAACTCATCGAACACCTCCCAAAAGCTTATTCGAACATCTTCCTGCTGTTCCCCGTGCGTGTCTTTCATTCGCAGGTTAAACGCATCCTTTAGCTGTTGTGTGGTCGGCATGGTTTCCCGCACCTCGAACTCCTTGAACACGTTTTGAATCTCGGTATAATATTTCAGAAGGTCAGCATTGATTTCGGACGCGCTTTGCTTCAGTTTGTTGGTGCATCCATTCTTTACCCGTTGCTTGTCGGCATCCCATTTGGCCACATCAATGCGGTAGCCCGTTGTAAACTCGATACGCTGGCTTGCGTATATCACGCGCATACGGATAGGCACATTCTCTATGATCGGAACGCCGTTCTTTTTCCGGTTTTCCAATGCTAAGATGATGTTTCGTTTGATATTCATAATTGGGTGCACATGAAATTCTACACCCAAATATACACCCATTTAGAGATATTTTAATTTACTACAACTTGTAATAATCTGGTAATTAACAGCAAACTGCAATTTTATGATACTCTTTAATTATTTAGGTTCGAGAGCATATCTCTCCGCCAAAAGACACTGAATAAGGAAGCAAAACCCTGTAAATTACACATTTACAGGGTCTGTTGTTTTTAAGCCTATGGCGAAAAAATGCGGTTTTAAGCGTTTTTTCGGTGGCAATTCGGTGGCAAAAATATTTTTAGGAAATTGCCACCAAAAACGTATGTAACGCATTATTGTTCATGGTTCTGCCTCTTGACATCTGCACTTGACGAATATAATTTTGTAACCAAAAAATCAAGTGAAATGGAAAAAACAACTTTCAGTCTTGGGTTTTACATTCGTAAAACCCGAACAAACAAAAAGGGCGAGGCCCCTATTCAGGTACGTGTGACAGTTAATGGCATGCGTGCTGACACGACGGTAAAAGAAACAATCACTCCGAAGCTATGGAATGACGCCAAAGGAAAAGCCTACGAACGGAATCCGCTTACAAAAGAATTGAATATGTATTTGGATGCTGTCCGAGCCAAATTTATGCGCATCCACCGCGATATGGAAATGGACGGAGAAGAATATATTACCGCGCAAAAGGTAATGGATCGTTATTTAGGCAAGGATCAATCCGAACGCCATACGTTGGTGGAATTATTCCGTGAACACAATGAGAAATGCCGTAAACTCTCCGGCATAGACATGGCCCCTGCAACCGTCCAGCGTTACGAAACCTGTTTGAAACACACGCAGGAATTTATGCAATACACCTACAAACGGAGTGACATTTACCTTGATGAAATGAATCGTCAGTTTATCGAGGATTATGAATTTTACCTGAAAACCGTCTGCAAATGCAATCATAATACAACGACTAAATACCTGAAGAACTTTAAGAAAATTACCCGGATAGCGATCCAAAAAGAGTGGATGAAAAAAGACCCGTTTGCCGATATTAAGTTTTCGCTGAATCCCGTAGAAAAAGATTTTCTGGAAAAACACGAAATCGAAATTATCCGCCAAAAGGAAATCGGCATCGAACGCCTTGCACTGGTACGGGACATCTTCGTATTCTGTTGTTTCACGGGACTGGCGTTTTCTGACGTAAAACAACTTACCCCGGAACATATCTCCATCGACATCAACGGGGATAAATGGATCAGGAAGATGCGGCAGAAAACCAAAAATATGTGTAATATACCGCTGTTGGAAGTTGCTCAGGAGATTCTGGCTAAATATGAAAACCATCCCTACTGTGTAACGAAAGGCGTATTGCTGCCTGTTCTGAGCAACCAGAAGATGAATACTTATTTGAAAGAGCTGATCGACATTTGTAACATAAAAAAGACCATAACTACTCACCTTGCCCGCCACACATTCGCAACGATGATGCTGACGCTCGGTGCAGACCTCTACACCACTTCGAAATTACTCGGCCATGCTGATGTGAAAATGACACAGGTGTATGCCAAAATCATCAATCAGAAAAAGGACGATGCGGTCAATCTGGTGAACGGATTGTTCGACTAAAGCAGGCACCGAATTTTCGGGTCTCCCGATGTTTTTTTGCCGGTATAGTTTATTCCCGCGCGGGCATATATAATTCTGTTTAGTTTAGTATTTCTCTATATATAGGGCAAGAAAACTAAAGTAAACCGTTTCGTGCAAACAACTGAAAAGAAATGCGGTTGAACTTCGATGACCGAAATCGTACTCTGAAACAGGATTCTTACACTCGAATGCCGGTAGCATTATCGACAAGGAAAAGGTCGTAATTCGACCGCTGAGAAATGAACGGATTATGTCGGAGAAACAACCCTGTTCTTAACCCACAAGAAACAATTATGGGTAACACATTCTTTTTATTCCCTTTTGTCGGCCGAAACCTGCCCGAGAACTAAGATCTAAATCTTCCGACAAGGAGAGATGTTTTTTATCCATTTGACTGCCATTCTATAATCCGTCATATATCGGACAATTCCACTGCCTTTGCTTGCAGATTGAGTGGCAATTCTCCCGATGACGAATATCGGACGGGGTATTAGGCTACCCCGAAACATTTTTCGTGACACCCGGGCAAGCCCGAACTAAAACGGCTTTGGCACCGACAATACTGAGATTGCTCCGAGAATTCTGTAGCCTTGCTATCAACTCATTCCCGAGAGTTGCTCACCGTGACTTGCCCTACTTGGAGTTTTAAGTCGATCAAATCATAAGGAAAACTATTTGAATCGAGGAGAAATGAATGCGATTCGCTTTTTACTTTTGGAAGTGGTGTATTTTTCCAAACAGGTGAAATCGAAGAACCGTGGGGAACGTCTTTCATTGGAAAAGAACCGAATCTGCACCATTTCACCAATTCGTCTGCCGTAAAGGGACGTTTGGTTATGGTGCAGATCCGTTCATTTTGTTCATCATCCGTTTTATTCAATTCCTCCTCCGAGTGCATGGTAGAGCGAGACGACACCTTGCAATTCGGAGAGACGGTCTGCAATGGCTGAGAGCTGGGCTGAAAGCAAAGTCTGTTGTGCTGTCAGCACTTCAAGATAAGTCGTCGAACCGTGCCGCATCAGGAGTTGCGTGCTTTCGACGGCCCGTTCGAGCGAGCGGAGCTGTTCGCGGCGCGAGTTCGTCTTGGCGCGGGCTGTCTGCACCTGCGTCAGGGCATCGTTCACCTCCGCTCCGGCGTTGAGCAGGGCTTGCTGGAACGCGAGTTTCGCCTCCTCCTGCTGCGCCTTCGCGATCTTCACACGGGCACGGTTCTGTCCCGCATTGAAGATTGGTTGCAGGAGTGATCCTGCCGCCGAGAGCAACAGTTTTCCGGGATTGACAACAATGGCTCCGGCACTGTTCGTCCAACCTGCCGACCCGCTCAACGTCAGCGATGGATAGAGCGCGGCACGGGCTTCGGCTGCTGCATAAAATGCCTGCACAAGTGCCTGCTCGCTTTGGCGGATGTCGGGACGGCGGGACAAGAGTTGCAGCGGAACGCCGATGACCAGTTCCGTCGGAGTGGATTGTGCATCCAATGTGCCACGTTCGATCGTGTGCGGCGTGTCGCCCAAAAGAAGTGTCAGCGAATTTTCAGTCTGCCTGATCGAATACTGCAAATCGTGCAGTGTCGTTTCGGCTGCATGTAGCGTTGCTTCGGTCTGGGCAACGGCGGCTTCATTCACGTTTCCGGCCATTTTTAATGCCTGAATAACCCGTACCTGCTCCCGATAGCGTTCGACAGCCTGCTCCGTAACAGCGACTTGCGCGTCGAGGCTCAACAACCGATAATAATAGTTGGCTATGTTGGCTATCAGTTGCGCCTGCACTGCATCACGGTAGGCTTCGCTTTGCAGCAAAGCCGCACGCGAACGCCGTTTTGTATTGGTCAGACGACTGAAAATATCGACCTCCCAACTTGCCGTAACGGGAACGCTGTATGTCCACGCGGCTTTCGCACCATCAAAGCTGCTCACGCCTCCCGACGGCGCGAAGTTGAACGACGGCAAATAAGCCAGCCGCGCAGCTTTCAGCGTGGCTTCTGCCTCAGTGATGCGAAGTTGTGCAACCTGCAAATCGGTGTTATGCACCAATGCCGTGTCGATCAGACGCTGCAACCGCTCGTCGGAGAACAACTCATGCCAACCGATGTTTGCAACCGATGCGGTGTCGGTCGTCGAATACTCCGCACCGTAGAGGTTGCCGGTCCGCACTTCGGGGCGGGTGTATGGTTTGTAGATGCCGCAGGCAGTCAATGTGCATGCGGTCATCGTTATTATGATTGTCTTTTTCATCATTCCTCCTTTTTCGGGGTCTTCAAATCCTCCATTTCGGCTTGTATCGACCACTCGGCAGCTCGCTCGAACTGTACGGGGCGGCTCTTCTCCTGCAACCATTGGAAAGAGACGAACAGCACGGGTACGATAAAGAGCAGGGCAAGCGTTCCCACGAGCATACCTCCGACGGCCCCTGAACCGAGCGTGCGGTTGCCGTTGGCTCCGACTCCTGTCGATACCATGAGCGGCAACAGACCGAAAATCATTGTCAGGGCGGTCATCAGAATCGGACGCAGACGCACTTTCGCAGCCCCGACAGCGGCCTGAATGAGCGACATGCCCGCCTCGCGGCGTTTGACGGCGTATTCGGTGATAAGAATCGCCGTTTTGGCCAGCAGACCGATCAGCATGATGATGCCCGTCTGCATGTAGATGTTGTTCTCCAGTCCCATCAATTGAGCGAAAAGGAACGAGCCGAACAGACCGAAGGGCAGCGACAGCACAACGGCCAGCGGGATGAGGAAACTTTCGTACAGAGCGCTCAGTATCAGATAGACCAGCACAAAGCAGATGGCGAAAATCATCACTGTATTACTCGTCGAAGTGCTTTCCTCGCGCGTGATGCCGCCGAACTCGTAGCTGTACCCTTTGGGCAGCGCCGCCTGCGCGGTTTCACCGATGGCATGGATTGCATCGCCTGACGAATAACCGTCGGCAGCCGCGCCGTTCACGGCAATCGAGCCGTAGAGGTTGAAGCGGTTGAGCGACTGCGGGCCGTAGGTCTTGGTCAACCGTGCGAACTGCCCGACAGGAGCCATCCCGCCTCCGGATGTGCGGACATAGATGTGGTTCAGCGATTCGGGCGTCACGCGGTACGCCGGGTCGGCCTGAATCATCACACGGTAGAGTTTCAAGAAGCGGTTGAAGTTAGAGACATATTGTCCGCCGTAATAACCCGACAGGGTCGCCAGCACGTCCGACGGCGAAATGCCCGACCGCTCGCACCGCGCGGCATCTATGTCGAGCGTATATTGCGGATAGCCCGATGAGAAAGACGAATAAGCCGCACCGATTTCAGGACGTTCGGAGAGTGCTGCAATGAATCTGCGCGTCGCCTCGTCCAGTTCGGCGACGGGTTTGCCCGCCTTGTCCTGTACATGCAGTTCGAAGCCGTTCACCATGCCGTAGCCCGTAATCATAGGCGGTGCGGCAGCGAAGATCTGCGCATCGGGAATCTTGGCAGACAGTGCGTTGAGGCGGTCGATGACCGACTGTACGTCGTCGCCCTTTCCGGAGCGTTCCGACCAGTCGCAGAGCGAAAGGATAATCATGCCCGCACTTGCGCCCGAACCGCTGAACGAATAACCGCTCACAGTGGCATAGTGTTCTACCTGCGGCATTTGTTGAATCTCCTTCTCGATTTGCGACAGCACTTTGGTCGTTGTGTAAAGCGACGTACCGGGCTTGGTGGTAATGCTCACCATGACCGATCCCGTATCCTCGTCCGGGACAAGTCCCGTCTGTGTGTTTCTCATAAGAAGGACAAGGAGCACAACAGCGGCAACCAGTGTCCCCCATGCCACAAAACGGTGGCGTACAAACCAGATGACACCGCGTACATAACGTTTCACCATCACCGAGAAAGCGGCATTGAACGCCTTGCGGAAGCGGGCAGCGAAATTCTCCCGTACATTACCTTCCTCATCGACGTAAGGTTGCAGCATCAGAGCGCACAAGGCAGGTGAAAGCGTCAAGGCATTGACCGCCGAAAGCCCGACGGCGACAGCCATCGTGATACCGAACTGTGTATAGAAGACACCGGATGTACCTCCCATCATCGAAACGGGAATAAACACGGCCATAAAGACGAACGTCGAGGTGACGATCGCACCCGTGATGCCCTGCATGGCATCGTTCGTTGCCATATACGACGATTTGTAACCAACATCGAAACGCGCCTGCACCGCCTCGGCCACCACGATGGCGTTGTCGACCACCGTGCCGATCGCCAGCACGAGGGCGAAGAGCGTCAAAAGGTTGATCGAGAAGCCCAGCAGCGACATGACGGTGAACGTCCCGACCAGCGAGACGACGATGGCGATGGCCGGGATCAGCGTCGAACGGATGTCCTGCAAGAATACGTAAACCACCAACACGACCAACAGAATTGCCTCGATAAGCGTCCTCAATACGTTTTCCATCGAAGCGTAGAGGAAACGGTTCACGCTCAACAGGTCGGCGAACGCCAGTCCGTCGGGCAGGTTTTCCGTCAGTTCTGCTATGAGGGTGTCGATATTCTCCACCACCTCCGTAGCGTTCGATCCGGCACTTTGGTATGCTTCGCCGATACACCCGGCGTGGCCGTCGGTAAGGGCACGGTAAGTGTACGCCTCGTCACCCATCTCCACACGGGCGATGTCTTTCAGACGCAGAATATCCCCATTAGGCAGTGAGCGGATGACAATCTGTTCGAATTGTTCGGGCGTCGAAAGACGACCGCTCCACTTGATTGTATATTCATAGGCGTTCTCGTGGTTCTCACCGAATGCGCCCGTCGCCGATTCGAGGTTCTGCTTTTCAAGGGCAGCGGTCACGTCAGAGGGAATCAGTCTATACTGTGCCATGATGTCGGGTTTGAGCCAGATACGCATTGAGTAGTTCGATGCCAGCACATTGAACTCGCCAACGCCTGCAATACGTTTCATGCGTGGTTCGACGTTGATCTTCATGTAGTTGTTGATGAACTGCATGTCGTAGCTGTCGTCGGGGCTGTACAGAGCAACCACCTTCAGTAGCGACTTCTGCTGTTTGAGGGTCTGCACGCCGATTTTCGTCACTTCGGCAGGGAGCAGTCCCTGAGCCTTCGACACGCGGTTCTGTACATTCACGGCGGCCATGTCAGCATTGACCCCCTGACGGAAATATACGTTTACCGTCACATCACCCGTATTGGAGGCTTCGGAGTGGATGTATGACATATTCTCTACGCCGTTGATTGCCTCTTCGAGCGGCACGATGACGGCCTTCTGCACCGTCTCGGCATTGGCTCCGGGATAGGAGGTCGTTACCTGTACTGTCGGTGGCGCAATGTCGGGATATTGTTCGACCGGAAGGGTTGTCAGGGCGATAACGCCCAACAATACGATCGTAATCGAAATGACGATTGAGAAGATCGGACGGTCTATAAAAAATCTCAGATTCATACGTTACCTCCTGCTTTGTTGTTCACCTTGATTTCGTCGCCGTCGTTAAGCAAACCCACGCCCGTCGTGACGATTACGTCACCGGCCGAAAGACCTTTCGTCACGGTGTAGTTCACACCGTCGTGAATCGGACTGACCTCGATACGTGTAGCGACAGCTTTGCCGTCAATGACACGATAGACGAAGATTTTGTCCTGTAATTCATAGGTCGCTTCCTGCGGGATAGCGATTGCATTCTCCAAATGTTGCGGGATTACCACATTCCCTGTGCCGCCGCTGAACAGTATGCGGTTCGGGTTTGGAAATACAGCGCGCAGCGAACCGCTTCCCGTCTCGGGATTCAGCACGCCGCTGATGCTTTCGACGCGCCCCTCTTCGGCGTAGAGGGTTCCGTCGTTCAGCCGCAGCTGCACAGCGGGCATGTTGTCGATCGTCCGGTCGAGCGAACCGTAACGCATGACCAGCTCCTGCAACCGATTCTCGGACATCGAAAAGTAGACGTACATCTCCGAATTGTCGGCCACGGTCGTGAGGGGCTGCGAAGAGGTCGGGCCGACCAATGCGCCCACCCGATAAGGAATCGTGCCGACCACGCCGTCGGCGGGGCTCTTCACCTCCGTATAGGAGAGGCTGTTGCAGGCATTGGCCTCCTCGGCCCGGGCCTGCTCCAGCGAGGCTTCGGCGACGGCCAGCGCATTGCGGGCGGTCGAGAGATCGAATTCCGAAACGACATTCTGCCGGAACAGTTCCTGTTTGCTCTCGAAAGTGATCCGCGCCGTCTCGACCTGCGCTTCGGCGGCATGAACATTAGCCACGGCCGTGCGCAGTGCCGCTTCATACGGCACCCGGTCAATAATAAAGAGTGATTGTCCCTTTCGTACTTTTTCTCCTTCCTTGACGCAGACGCGCTGAATCGTTCCGGATACCTGCGGATAGATCTCGATGTCTTGCCGTCCACGCACCGAAGCGGAATAAGACTCCGTAAGCGTCACATCGGTCCTGGCAACCGTCTGTACCGAATAATCCACTGGCTGTTGCGGAGGAACAGCCTCCTTGCACGATACCAGACATATAGTCAACAATCCTGTTACACTCAATAACTTCTGTTTCATGGTTTCTTTTTGCTTTTTCAGGGCGCAAAATTACGGAATCTCCGATGTCCAAGCGGCATACAAATCCAAACGAAAAGAGTACTTTTGAAAACTAAACTTATTTTTTCACCTATATCTCGTATTTTTGCGGTCAAAAACAGAAACTATGGTACAGAATCGGGAAACGGAATGCCGCGTTGCGACATCCGATCTGCATACGTCGTGCGGCTCAGCATTGCGGACAAAGGGGTGTATGCTGCTCTTTTGCCTGCAAGGCAAAGCAGTCGTTTCAGTCAACCTCGAACGGCGGGTGTTCCGAAGCGGAAACATCGCAGTCATTTTCCCCGATACGCTGTTCGTTGTCCACAAGGCGTGCGGTGATTTCCGTGTGCGCATGATCGAGTTGTCGCCCGAACTCACCGATGAAGTAATCCTGCCGTTGTCGTCGGCATTCTTCGAGCGCATCTACGACGAACCTATATTGCCGACCACCGGGGAAGAGCGGACATTGTGGGAAACATGGAACACCCTTACCGACTATTACACGCAATGCTCCGCCGCAAAATCCGCCCGCATGATGTTCCGAAACCATCTGCAGAATCTGTTTCTTGCGATAGAGGTCAAGCTGGTTTTCGATGCTCCGGCCGAGAACCTCAAATCCATTCCTTCCTCGCGCCGACTTTTCAACGGCTTCTGCAAACTGGTGACGGAGAACTGCTATGCGCGGCACGAGGTGAAATTCTATGCCGACAAGCTCTGCATCACCCCCTACTACCTTTCGAAAATAACGGCCCGAATCGCGGGGACTACGCCCAAGCAACTCATAGACTGGCAGATTGTGGCGGAAATCAAACACCTGCTCACCACGACCGATATGACGGTAACGGAGATTGCCGACAGGTTTCATTTCGATTCAACCTCTTATCTGGGCCGTTACTTCCGCCGGCACACGGGTATGACGCCTACCGAATTTAGGAAACAGTAAGCCGAAGCGAATATCCTTGCCCTCCAACTCAACTTTGTGAGTTGCCCGACTCACAGAAACAAGTTGCCCAATTAAGAGTTTTACGTCGAACAACTTGCAATGAATCCGGCTGAATCTGCCGAAATTTAGTCGAATAGACATTGTAATCGTAATTATTTTTCTGGTGTCGAACTTAGTTGCCCAAGAGTTTTCTAACCATTTGTATAGGTTTCAGAAGTATGATTCAGTCCAAAAGTTGCATTGCAGCCAAAAGAGAAAATACGATGTAGTTCCGGGTTCTTTTTTGGCTGAGCGATTGTGAGGAAGAAAGGGCAAAAAAGAGGGGAAAATTCAGTTTAGTTTAGTACATTAGCCTATATATATGCTAAATCAAAGTAAACTAAATTTAGGTAGGCATATTTACCTTTTCATATGCCTATGACTTGATAGGAAAGTCTACCTTTGCGGGGAATAAAAGTTCTAAAGAGCGTGTAACCTGAAGATAATCTTTGGCTCATTTTCTCTTTTGGCTGCAACAATTCATCAACGCGCGCTCCAACAATATATTCTCAGAAAAACGACCGGTTATCGGGAAAATAGTTTGAAAAGCCTTTCAGTACGACCAAGTGAAAAGAATGAAATCAGATGCAAAGCAAAAAACGGAGAATCGCTTAAATTATTGATTTTGTTGCTGCTTTGTTTCTTTATTCCGAGGAGTGCCTGTATAAAATTCTTATTTTCAATATATTACTATATGTATAAATGACATTTACCAGTCTTTACAAGAAAGCACAAAACGGAGATATATCGGCTATGAGCGATTATGTTGGTGTGTTGGAAAGTGCTGAAAAATTGCAAACCAAGTTAGAAAAAGCCGAATCCGAACTAACAACGGCGCAGATGTCCCGTTTAACAAAAATCGTTACTAAAATGACAAATGCTGTATTGTAAACAGATAATGGTTGAAATGAAAACGGGAGCAAATTGCTCCCGTTTTTTGTTATCGAATGTTTGGTGTAACTTTGTATATAAGTGCCATAAATAATATTTATGATCTATTTATTACAGCATCAGGTTATGAAGAACGAGCAACCTTTATTGCATTAAAAAATATAAATGCCAAGAGAAAAGTTGTCATTGTTTTTTCTAAAAATAAACAAAATAAAACGAGGGAAAATAATGACAAATTTTATCATCAAAATAAATTCGAATATCTATTCTCCGATGGTAGTCAAGGTAAGGTAATTACTAACATTATTGATGATTTTTTGAAAGAAAATCAAAACCATGTCATAAACATTTTAGTCGATTATTCTTCTATGACTAGGGTATGGTATAGTTCAATTATTGATTACTTTAACAATTTGAATACATCAAAAGATATTCGAGTATTTTTTAGCTATACTAGAGCACAATTCACACCTCCTCCCATGACAGAAGATTTAAATCATTTTTGTGAGCCTATATATGGATTTAGTAATATTACTATACCAAATAAAGAAACAGCTCTCATATTAGGATTAGGATACGAAAAGAGAAGAGCATTTAGTCTCAAAGAGTATTTCGACGCTGAAGAAGTGTATATGTTCATGACAGATGCTGAAAGTGCCCCCGATTTTTATAAAGATGTTACAGAACGAAACCACGAGCTTTTATCACATGTCGACAACAGTCACAAATTTTCATACCCTATGGATGATTTATTATTCACAAAGAAAATTCTCTACGATCTATGTAAAGATTTATTGAATAATTTTAGAGTGGTTATTGCTCCATGCGGACCTAAACCTTTTACATTAATTAGTTTGTTAGTAGCAAGCGAACTGAGAAATATTGATGTATGGAGAATCAGTGGTAATAAAGACATTACAAATCGAAAGCCTACGGATGACATATTGACCATTTTGGTTGAATTCGAAAGTTAATCACAACGTATCAGTTTGTCATATTTATCAAAATCGTCATACATCTACCTTGTAGTTTATTTTGCTCGGAAACGTATTTAAATATAAAAACAAAGACTGATTTTGCAAGGTCAAAGTACATTAATAGTAATGAGCAAAAACCAGAAATATAAAGCGACTGATATAGTGCAAGATCGGAGGATAGCAGGAGAGATATTTTATAAGAGATGGAAATACATCTCACTGTAAAAATTACAAAATTTCTTGTTGAGTATTTTTTATGGAAAAATAGTCTATCTTTGTTATAGTCGAATGCAATTCAGGGTAAAACACAGCAAATAAGTTGTGGGCTATTCGGTGGAATTTGGATAATCTGATTTTATAACAGGTTGATATACAGGAGTGATTTGGGGCGAATACGTTCCCTATCTCTCCGCAGTATGATTTATCGATAAACAGAGACTCCGCATGATCCGGTCGATCGTGCGGATGTTTTTTATGATTCCGTTCAGGAATTTTCCCGCTTTTTGCGTTGTAAATCGTAACAGTCGTAGACGGAAGCGCTTATATGCCGACATGTAAGCGCTTCCGTCTATGTTGAAATCGGCCGGGGGAGGCAGACCTGCCGCCGTTTTATTCCTTAAGGCGGATAGGCCGTCTATTTTCGGTCTCCTTCGCGGTTCCTGACTGCACGTTCGAATACTTCCCGGTCGTATTTCCAGTCGTCGTTGCGGTACCGTATCTTCCAGCGGAGCGAACGGAGATATTGTTGCTCTTTTTTCTTTCCTGCGTTGGTGAACCAGAGCTTCAGTCCTATGCTGGCCCTGCCTTTTTTAGAGACGATCATACCCGTGCAATGCGTGTAGCCCTTTTTGAACGGATCGTCCACCGGCAGGGTGTACAGGAACACCGAGTCGGCATTGAACCACCTCCGGGCTTTGCCGCCCGAAACGATCGTTACGTAGGTTTCGAAATCTTCCCGGGTGAACACTTTCCCTTCCACCGGGTTGAAAAAGCCTTCCGTATAGCCGTAGGCCGCTTTCAATTCGCCGGTTATCAAGAGGCGGGGATAGTTGTCGTTCGTGAGCAGCTCGTTCGTTGGCGGCGACTTTTCTAACTTTCTCATGGTTTGGTCTATCTCGATCTCGCCCTCGGTTCTGTAAATTAAAAAGCTCAGGTACATCAAAATGAACTCCCCGTTCTCGGATTCGAGTACGGGAGCATATGCAGTTCCCGAGCGGTGTCCTCTTCGGATCCACTGTCCCGCCAGCGTATCCAAATCGATCATATGCCTGGGCCGGGCCCAGACGATATCGAATGCAGCGGCACTGAATTCGGCTCTTTTCTCAAAAGATTCCGGGGATATCGCTGCCGTTCGCTGCTGTGCACAAACTACCGACGGGAACAGAAATAGGGCGAGTATCGTTAGGCGTTTCATAAAAGCAGTGTTTTAATTTCGACTTTCGGATCGTACCCTACCGTACGCTCGTACGCTGTTGGCTTCGAAAACGTCGGTGACCTCTTTTCTGTGAACCATGATAGGAGTTCCGTCGTTTGTATTTTGGGTATCTTTTATGTAAACCCAATTAATGTCGGCTTTGACCGCCGGGGCTGCATGTCCTCCCGAATTCGCCATCTTGGTTGCCACGAGATAGACGTTTCCCGAACCTTGCGAATATTGGTAAGAATGCGAAATGTCGCTTACGGACACTCTGGTGCCTTTTGCGTAATTGGCCGGAAAATACTTACCAGGTCGGAATCGCCGAGTCCAGCCACTGCACGCGGCGGGTTAGGAAGTCCTTGGCGTACTGCACTTCGTTTTCCCAGGTTCCCAGCGTGATGACTTCGACGCTGACCGGCGTGTTGAGGATGTTCCACTTCGTGAAGTTGGCCCGCTGCGATACGGAGATCTTCTGAGCCGTCTCGTTGATGTAGGCGTAGAGCTGCGGCAGGTATTCGCTTTTAAGCGTTTTCCAGCGCTCTTTGACCAGTCCTGCGAAGTAGGGATCCTGCATCAGCCGGTCGAAATAGAGCGAACGTTGTACCAGGACGTCGTGGCGGGCCGGTTCGGTGTAGTTCCAGCCGATGCCGAGCGACCACTCGAAGTCCCAAACCGGCGACATGCCGAGTTTGGTGTCCGGCTGCGCGTTCTTTTTGAAGAAGTAGTAGTTCGTATCTTTGTTGCACAGGGTTTCCTGTACCAAGTACCAGTTCACCCAACTGTCTACGTCGATGTATTTGCGGTATCCCTCTTCCGGGTCCATGAAATTCTGCGAATAGAGCACATATTCGAATTTATTGACGTAATCTTTGATGTAGGCGACCTGTTGCTGCGTGATGTCGTCCGTATCGGGATGCTTGAACGTGAACGGGTTGCCGCGGTCGGTCATAAAGTACAGCGGTTCCTGCTGGTAATAGCCGTCCCGTTCGATCAGGTAGCCGTCGTCATCGGCGTTCAGCCGGTTTTTGGAAACTTTCACGTGTTCGCCGAGCAGGTAGTTGCCCTCGTAACGCCCGTTCAGGAACAGTTCCACGAATTCGGTGCGGGGCGTCCACGGCATCGACATCAGCTCGCTCAATTTGAATGCGATGCTGGTGCGCAGCAGCGATTTGTCGCAGTAGTTGGCCAGCAATACCCACTCTTTGTCGGACGGCATACCCAGAATCTCGGATTTTTCGTCCAGCTTGATCTTGTACGGCTTTTTCGGATACCCGAACGTGGCGTTGCCCCGGCCCCGGATACGCATGGCGCCTTCGTATCCGGCTTTGAAATCGGCGGTTTTGCTAATCGTCAGCGTTCCGTTGACGTAGTTCTCTTTCGACGTGATTGCCGCACGCTGGTCGGTTTCGACCGTAACGACCGGCAGACCGGTGAAATTGAACAGGTTGACTTTGTATTCGGCGGACGTTCCCTTGCTGTCCGTAACCGTATAGACGACCTCTTTCGTGAAGTCGTTCGCCGTGACGCCCGACTGCTGCGAAACCTTGCCGACGGAGATCCGGTCGAAACGGCCCAAGAAGGTCGGAACGAGTTTGTCGATGTCCGTCACGTAGGGTATCAGGCCCGAAATCGATGTTCCGTCGATCGTGCATTCGACATCCGACAGTAGGTACAGCGGGTTTTTGGCCGCTTCGAAAACGAACGACGTGATCGCCGGGCCGGACTCCGCCCCTTCGAAACAGGATATGTTGACTTTATAGTCGACCGTTTGTCCGATGCTGTCCATGACCGTATAGACGACCTCTTTCGTGAAATCGTTTTCCGAAACGCCCGATTGCTGAACCGTATGGTTTACCGAGATCTGAGCGAACCGGCCTTTGAAGGACGGAACGAGCTTGTCGAGGTCGGTCGCGTAGGGGATCAGCCCCGAAATTTCGTTCCCGTCGATCGCGCATTTGATGTCCATGATCAGCGTTTGCGGATTCCGGGCGGCTTCGAATACGAAGGCGGTAATCGCCGGTTGGGTGGCCGGCGAGTCGGGCCGGCCGTTTTCGTCGTTGTCTTTGCAGCCTGACAGCAGCGCGACGCATGTGGCGAAAAGGAGTAGCTGTTTTTTCATAAACGGTAAAGTTTTAGGTGGATTCGGATGTCCGGGTGTCGCCGGACGGTAAGTGGCGTTTTTATAGAACGCCGTTCGCTAATTTAACGATAAAATTCGAAAATGCAATCGGTTGCCGGATAAATACGCAATGTGCGGCCGGCTCGGTTCGCAGAGGCGTGCCGGGAAGATACGAAAAACCGTGTCGTGAAAAAACTTTCCGGAATTTCCCCGTACGGGGAAATTCCGGAAAGTTCGTCGGTTGCGTTCGTACGCGTATCGGTCAGGAAACTCCGTTGCTCATCAGGAACGCTTTGATAAACTCGTTCAGGTCGCCGTCCAGCACGGCTTGCGTGTCGGAGGTTTCCTGTCCGGTGCGGTGGTCTTTTACCAGCTTGTAGGGATGGAGCGTATAGCTGCGGATCTGCGAACCCCATTCGATCTTTTTCTTCTGTCCTTCCAGTTCGTTCTGCAATTCCATCCGTTTTTCCAGCTCGCGCTGGTAGAGTTTGGACTTCAGGATGCGCAGCGCGTTCTCTTTGTTCATGATCTGCGAGCGGGTTTCGGTGTTCTCGACCACGATGCCCGACGGCAGGTGACGCAGGCGTACGCCCGTTTCGACCTTGTTGACGTTCTGGCCGCCCTTGCCGCCGCTGCGGTAGGTGTCCCATTCGATGTCGGCCGGGTTGACGACGATTTCGATCGTGTCGTCTACCGCCGGCGAAACGAACACCGACGCGAAAGTCGTCTGCCGCTTGTTGTTGGCGTTGAACGGCGACAGGCGTACCAGCCGGTGGACTCCGTTTTCGCTTTTTAGGTAGCCGTAGGCGAACTCGCCGACAAATTCCAGCGTCGCCGATTTGACCCCCACTTCATCGCCTTCCTGCAGGTCGACGATTTTTACCTGGTATCCGTTCGCTTCGCCCCAGCGGGTGTACATGCGCAGCAGCATGGCCGCCCAATCGAGGCTCTCGGTGCCTCCGGCCCCGGAGTTGATTTCCATGATCGCGCCCAGGTGATCCTCCTCGCCGCCGAGCATGTTGCGCATTTCGAGCGCTTCGATCTTTTCGAGCGTCGCCCGGTAATGGGCGTCCAGCTCTTCGGCGGAGGTAAGCCCTTCCCGGACGAAATCGGGCATCAGCGACAGATCGTCCGCGGCCGACGCGATTTCGTCGTAGGCCGTGATCCAGTATTTGATCCCGGCGACCTTTTTCAGTTGTTTCTCGGCTTTTTCGGGATCGTCCCAGAAATCGGGAGCCTGCGTGCGGCTCTCCTCTTCTTCTAATTCGATGCGTCGGTTATCGACGTCAAAGATGCCTCCTCAACGAATCCTGTCGTCTTATAAGCTCTTTAATTTGTTCCGTGGTTATCATACTATAATATTTAAGGTGTAAATTCGAAAAGAGTTAAACTTCCGCCTCGATCGTTTTCGGACAGGCCATCGGTTTCAGGAACGTCAGGTAGATCATCCGCAGCCAGGTGAACGTGAAGCAGTAGATGTTCAGTTGCAGCGTGTCGCACAGGAACCGCATGACCGGCGTCGGGCAGACCAGATCGACCGGTACGGCGACCAACAGGACGAAGTTCGCCCAGAAGAGCGTCCTATCGAGCCGGGTTTTGCGGGCCTGTACCCAATACCAGAGCAGATAGCCTGCCAAAGCGATGACATAGGTGTGTTTTTCGGTCGAGAGGCTGAACAGGATCACCCAGCCCATCAGGATGCCGAGCGAGCCGGCCCGGAAGTCGAACCGGTCGAACTGTTTGCGATTCACTACGAACAGGACGGCCAGCAGGGCGATCGATCCCATCTGTACGTAGGTCATGACCGGTGTCAGCAGGTCGTGGATCGGGTAGAGGTTGAACAGCGCGTAAAACTGGAACTGATCGACATGCAGCGACAGCACCTCGGCCCAGCGGGCGTAGAACGGCATCAGGCCCGACGGCTCGATGCTGACCAACGGCAGGAAGACGAAAACCGCCGCCAGCACGATCGTGAACAGGATGTTACGCCAGAACTTCGGGTAGCACAGCAACAGCGCCAGTTCGAAAATGCCGTATATCTTGCAGAACCCGGAGATCAGGATCAGCGTGATCGCCCAGAAAGGTTTCCCGCGCTCCAGCAGCGTGAAGGCGAACAGGAACAGGTAGGCTACTACCGGGTTGAACTGCATCGACATCTGCGTCGTCGCGAGGATCATCGCCGTGTAGAGGTAAGTCTGGCATTTCTGATTCTCCGTAAGCCGGGGCAGCGTGAAAATGGCGCAGAAGAACATCGAGAAGTTGAACAGGTTCCATACGAACGGGCCGACCGTCATGCCGAGGTAGGCGAACGGCGCGAACAGGATTGCGAACAGCGGGCCGTACAGGAAGTCGTACTTTTCGACGCCGTAAGGGTCTTCCCCTTTCCAGAAATCGAACGTGCCGTTCTGGAACGTAAAAAAGTTGTATTGTTTGCCGTGCGACACTTCCAGCAGCGTCAGTACGAAAGTCAGTACAAAGCCGAGGATGAAGATATTGCGGCGGTTCAGAAAAAAACGACTGATGTTTTCGGTAAATCGGGACATGGCGTTGGTTTGGGTTTCGTGGGAAAATCAGCCGGCGACCGAGCATGGGATACCGAGCGCTTCGACGCGCGCGGCGATCGCCCGGAGTTCGGGAACGGATACTTTGCGAAGGTTCTCGGCCGGGGTATCCCGGTCGATCGTGTAGACCATTACCTGACGCGGAGCGATTTCGGCGATTCGTGCCAGCCAGGCCGATACTTCTTCTTCGGTGGTGTTGTCCACCGTCCGCCCGCCGTACTCGCCGCGCAGGAACATCGTCTGGATAATCAGCCGTCCGTCGAAGCGTTTCATGTTCTCGACCGTGCGGGCTACCGAATAGTCCCCGCGCGGAAGATCGATCTGCCGCACCGTGGCGTCGAATGCCGAATCGAGTTTCAGGATGTTGTTGTCCACCTTCAGCAGGGCTTCGCGCACCTCTTCCCGCCCGATCATCGTAGCGTTGCTGAGCACCGATATTTTGGCTTTCGGGCAGAGTTCGTCGCGCGCGGCGATCGTATCGTCGATGATGGCGCCGAACTCGGGATGCATCGTGGGTTCGCCGTTGCCTGCGAAGGTGATGACGTCGGGCGGAGTTCCCGCTCCGGTCATTTCGAGCAGTTTGGCCCGCAGTAGTTCGCGTACGGTCGCCCGGTCGTTGAAACGAGGTTTCGCACCGCGGCCGGCCCATCCGCATTCGCAGTAAATGCAGTCGAAACTGCACAGTTTGTTGTCGAGTGGCAACAGGTTGACCCCCAGCGACAAGCCGAGCCTGCGACTGTGTACAGGGCCGAAAATCACTTGATCGTACAGCGAAGTGCTCATAGCGTCTGGTCTTTTATCCGGCCAAAGATACGAAATGAATCCGGATCGTGCAATCGGCTAATCGGTTTCGCCGACCACTTCGATCAGCGCGCGGGTCAGTTTCTCCAGATCGTGGTCCTTTATTATATATGGCGGCATGACGTATGCCAACCTGCCGAACGGCCGGATCCAGACGCCCTCTTCGACGAACCGGCGCTGCATCGTCGCCATATCGACCGGTTTGCGGAGTTCGAGCACTCCGATCGCGCCGAGGACGCGCACGTCGGTCACCTGTTTCATGCCGGCAGCCGGGGCCAGTTGCGCGCGGAGCAGATTTTCGATTTCGGCGATCCGTTGCAACGGGGAGTTGTTTATCAGGATGTCCAGCGATGCGTTCGCTACGGCGCAGGCGAGCGGATTGCCCATAAACGTCGGCCCGTGCATGAATTCCGGCGGATTGCCCGAAGAGATGACGTCGGCGACCCGTTCGGTCGTCAGTACGGCGGCAAAACTCATGTAACCTCCGGTCAGCGCTTTGCCCACGCACAGGATGTCGGGCGCGATACCGGCCCATTCCGATGCGAACATCCGTCCGGTGCGGCCGAAGCCGGTGGCGATCTCGTCGGCGATCAGCAGGATGTCGTACCGCGTGCACATTTCCCGCAACCGGCGCAGGTATTCGGGGTGGTAGAACCACATGCCGCCGGCTCCCTGCACGATCGGTTCGACGATCACGGCGGCCAACTCTTCGTGATGCTGTTCGATGATTTCGGCCATCGGCGCGAAATCGCGGTCGTCCCACTCCTCTCCGAACCGGACAGCCGGTTGCGGCGCGAAAAATTGTACCGGCAGCCGTCCGGTAAAGACCGAATGCATTCCGGTGACCGGATCGCATACCGACATGGCGTGCCACGTGTCGCCGTGATAGCCGCTGCGGATCGTCGCCAGCGTATTTTTGCGCGGCGTGCCCTGCGCATACATGTACTGCATCGCCATTTTCACGGCGACCTCGACGGCCACCGACCCGCTGTCGCAGTAGAAAATTTTCTCCAGCCCGTCGGGGGTCAGGCTTACCAGCTTGCGGGCCAGTTCGACGGCGGGAGTGTGCGTCAGTCCGCCGAACATGACGTGAGCCATGTGCTGAAGCTGCGCCTCGACGGCTTCGTTCAGTTTCGGATTATTGTATCCGTGGATCACCGACCACCAGGACGACATGCCGTCCACGATCCGCCGTCCGTCCGAAAGTTCGATGTGCACCCCGTCGGCCCGGACGGCGTGGAAAACGCTCAACGGCTGTTTCATCGACGTGTACGGATGCCACAGGTGCGTTCTGTCGTAGTCGAGTATCTCTTTTGTCTCTCTGTCTTTCATCTTAAAGCCCATCTTTGTTGTAAAAATAGTAAATTTAACAGACTTTTTGCGGAAGAGTTTGTGGCAGCGCCGGACATTTGAAGGAAAGATTGTATCGAATGCGGCCGGAGCCGTTATGTATGATACGCTTCAAAGGGGTTTGTACATAGGGCCATGAGAAAAAATATGAAAAAATATTGGAAAAATTAGAATAATCCATTGCATTTTAAATTTTATCTTGTATATTTGCAATGTGAAATAGATGTAGTGCTGATTATATATAGGCAAATCAAAATATTTATCGAATCGTTAACTTTTAAAATTATTGAATTATGGCACGTTTATCTTCTCCGATTCCGGCACAGCAGCCTATGATTGTAAGGTATGTGCAACCCAACCGCAGTGGAATTCAGGCAAACAATTATGCCCGTCACAGCATCGGTTACGTAGTGCGCGGGAAGAAATGCATTTACTACGGCGATTTGTGCCACGAAATACCTCAGGGAACATTATTCTATATGGGAACCGGCAGTCATTACACGGAAGACATTCCGGAGGCCGGTAAGAATTTCGAGCAGATCGTGTTTTATTATACTTCCGCTCAACTTTCCAAAGTGTTGAATAACCTGAGCGTGGTTTATCAACTGCACATAACCAACGATCACAGCTGTCCCGATTGCGAGCAACAGACGCATGTAAGCTACCCTGCGACGAGCGCCATCAAGAATTTCTTCGGAACGGTCAGCCAGTACCTTAAGGACGACTTGTTCAGTCAGGATACGACGGCGGAAATGATCAAAATCACCGAACTGGTCTATCTGATCCTCACGCAAAAGGAATGTTGCCTGAAGAGCAAGATCCTGAGCAATATGGACCTGATGAAAGAGAGTTTCGAGCAGACGATCCAGGATTATATCTTCTCCGATATTTCAGTCGAAGAGCTGGCCGAAAAGTGCAACCGCAGCCTCACTTCGTTCAAGAAAGAGTTCCGGAAGCATTTTTACGAACCGCCTCACAAATGGTTCATCCGCCAGCGCCTGATGCATTCGCGGCTGCTGCTGATATCGACCAACAAGTCGATCTCCGAAATAGGAAACGAATGTAACTTTCCGAATACGTCCCACTTTATCAAACTATTCAAAAAAGAATACGGTTTCACGCCTGCGAACTACCGCCATCGCCATGCACAGAGCGATTCCGGGGTCGCGTCGGAAACCAAAGGTTTCGTTCCACACGGCACTCCGGCTGTTCCTCAGCTTTGATCTGAATATCGTATGGACACCGGGCGAACGGAGCGTATGAATGGTTGTGAAGATTTATAAGTCGTATTGAATGGCAGGTATTTATATATTGATTCAAGAATCTATTTTTAGTAAGAAGTTATAAAAGAAATTATAAAAAAAAGCGAAGTTTTGGAATAGAGTACCTCCTTCGTTCGGTTTTTTATCGGGTATGCGGCGACCGGGTTTTCCGGTTTTGCCGCATACTTTATTTCTGTTGGCGACGAAAAAGTATATTAAAAATTTGGGGAATTGAAAAATAGTTCTTACATTTACACTACCTAATTGATCAAAGCTAACTAACCTTTTATGAATATCGGCAGCTTCCGAACGAAGCTGCCGATATTTTTATACCCCGGCGGAGACGATTTCTTCATTTGCGGCAGATGTGATAAGTATATGGTAAAGAGACGCTTACCGAACGGGTGTTCCGGAGCGGATCGTCGGTCGGGAAGCCGTTCTTGCTGCCAACGGCCGTCGCGGAATCGGCCCGCTCCTGCGGATAGAAGCGGAGCCGGATGCCGTGCGTTATTCGTTGGGCAGGTCGATGTAGTAGTTCACGTTTTCGGCGGTCAGGATGTCCATCGACATGTAGTTGTCGGCACTGGCCGGCGTGGTTTTGAAAACGAACAGGTTGCACAGCGCTCTGACGCCCCGGTAGGCCTGGGTTTCGCATTTTTGGGCGATGATATAGTCGAGGTAGCCCGATTTCATGCACTTCACATTCCGCTCCAGCGGGTCGAAACCGAGCAGGATGCGATAGCCCATGCCGTGCGCCTGCAGGTATTCGGCTACGATGTAGGCGCGCGAGTTGAAGATGATGATGTGCCGGATGTCGGGATGCGCTTCGAAAAAACGGTCGAGGATTTCGGTATTTTGCGCACAGTCGGACGGATACAAGTAGTCGACCCATAGCCGGCATGCCCGCTTTTCCTGTTTTATGAAATGCAGGAAACCGTCCTGGCGGATCGATGCCGTGTTGCTGAGCGCGTCTCCGCTGCGGTGGAACCGAAAACAGGCGACCTCCGCCGGGGCCGAATTCCGCAACAGCAGGCTCGCTCCCAGGTAGCCGCTTTCGAAGACCGGCATCCCGTAATAGGCCAGATAGGGCGTGCCGGGCAGTTTCGATTCGATGAAAACGAACGGCACTTTTTTCCCGGCCAACTCCGTAACGAACTCCGTCGCGGCTTCGCGGAACATCGGGACGATCAGCACGGCGTCCGGCAGGTCGGCCAGCGTGTCGCTGCAAGCCTGCCGGAACGATTCGACTCGAAACTGGTCGTAACGTACTACCTGCACTCCGATATTGAAATCGCGGCACTCTTCATAAGCTCGCAGGACGCCCCGGTGCGCGATCTCCCAGAAGTCTCCTCCTTCGAAGTCGGGCATCAGGCAGGTGATCCGGTAATGACGCCGGGAGGCGAGCAGCGAAGCGTACGCGTTCGGTTTGTAGTCGATTTTCCGCACCACTTCCTGTACTTTCCGGAAACTTTCGGCCGACACTTCGCCGCGGTTGTGGATCACCCGGTCTACGGTGCCTTTCGAAACTCCCGCGAGCTGGGCGACGTCTTTTATCGTAACTTTTTTATCCGGTTTGCTCATGCCTTGTCGTGTTTTGTCTGTTTGCCGTGGTTTGCGGCCGGTCGTCGGATGTCCGTACCGGTAGCAAAACTCCCGGTAAAAATAGCGAATATTTTCCAGAGTGCTGAATTTTATTTCGTGCACGTGCACGAAACTCCGGAAAATTGATTACTTTTGGCTTCGGTATATCGGAAGGTTCCCTGGGGAACGACCGGTAAAATCTGAAAATCACATGGGCCCGTTCATAGGAGAAAATTTCATGCTGACGACCGATGCGGCCGTCGAACTCTATCACAGGTATGCTGCGAAGATGCCGATCATCGACTATCACTGTCATCTCGATCCGAAAATGATCGCCCGCAACCACCGTTTCAGCGGTATTACCGAGGCATGGCTCGGCGGCGACCATTATAAATGGCGCGCGATGCGGGCCAACGGCGTTTCGGAAGAGTATATAACCGGCTCCCGAAGCGATTACGAGAAGTTCGGGAAGTGGGCCGAAACGGTTCCGTATACGATGCGGAATCCGTTGTACCACTGGACGCACCTCGAACTGGCCCGGCTGTTCGGGATCGACCGGGTGCTGTCGCCCGCTACGGCGCGTGAAATTTACGACGCCTGCAACGCCGCGCTGGCGACCGACGCGTTTACGGCGCAGGCGTTGATGCGGCGGTGCAACGTTCGGGCGGTCTGTACGACCGACGACCCGATCGATTCGCTGGAATACCACCGTGAGTTGGCTGCCGGCGATTTTGCCGTCCGGGTGTTGCCTACGTGGCGTCCCGACCGGGCGTTGGCCGTAGCCGATGCGGCGGACTACAACGGATACCTCGCACGGCTCGAAGAGGCGTCGGACGTTTCGATCGGCTCGTATGCTCAGTTGTTGGACGCGTTGCGTAGGCGGCACGACTGCTTCGCAGCGGCGGGATGCCGCCTTTCCGATCACGGGATGGATACCTTCCCGACGGACGATTATACCGAAAACGACTTGCGTCGCATTTTCGATAAAGTGCGCGGCGGCAGCACGCTCCATCCGCAAGAAGTCGCGCAGTTGCAGGGCGGTCTGTTGTTCGAACTGGCCGTGATGGACAGCGAAAAGGGGTGGACGCAGCAGTTCCACATCGGGCCGATCCGCAATCCGAACACCCGGATGTTCCGCAGGCTCGGCCCCGATACCGGCTACGACGCCATCGGCGATAAGCCCTGCGCCGAAGCGGGACACCGTTTCTTCGACCGGCTCGAGTCGCGCGGCGCGCTGGCCAAAACCATTCTGTATAACCTGAATCCGAAAGATTTCGAAGTGCTGGCCGCGATGGCCTATTCGTTCAACGACGGATCGGTGCCGGGTAAGATGCAGTTGGGTTCGGCGTGGTGGTTCCTCGACCAGGAGCGGGGTATGCGCCACCAGATCGATACGCTGTCGGCCTTCGGGTTGCTGGGGCGTTTCGTCGGGATGCTGACCGATTCGCGCAGTTTTCTGTCGTACCCGCGTCACGAATATTTCCGCCGTATCCTGTGCGACGTGATCGGCGCCGACATCGAGAGCGGGCGATTGCCGCGCAGCGAGACGGCGTTTATCGGGCAGTTGGTCGAGGATATCTGCTACGGCAACGCCGAGCGTTATTTCGGTTTTTTCGAAAACGATGATAAGCGACAATAGGAAAACGTTTTACGGGCGGGCTACCTCGAAACCGATGCCCGCGATGCGACTCTCATAGTTCGGAATTGTTAAAAACGCTAAAAATATGTCAAAAGTTGTAACTTTCGGGGAGGTGATGCTGCGTCTGGCGACTCCGGATCGCCTGCGCTTCGGACAGGCCGGTTCGTTCACCGCCACGTTCGGCGGCGGCGAGGCGAACGTAGCCGTTTCGCTGGCCAATTACGGCCTGCCGGTCGAATTCGTAACGCGCGTGCCGAAAAACGATATTGCGGATGGCTGCCTGCGCGAGTTGCGCAAATACGGCGTAGGCACGTCGCATGTCGTGTACGGCGGCGACCGGCTGGGGATTTATTTCCTCGAAACCGGGGCCGTAGCGCGGCCGAGCAAAGTGGTTTACGACCGCGCGCATTCGTCCGTTTCGGAGATCGCTCCGGGCATGGTCGATTGGGAAAAAGCGTTGCAGGACGCATCGTGGTTCCATTGGACGGGCATTACGCCGGCAATTAGCCAGGGGGCTGCCGACGCCTGCCTCGAAGCGATCCGCACGGCCAACCGGCTCGGCATTCCGGTGTCGACCGACCTGAACTACCGCAAAAACCTGTGGAAATACGGCAAGACGGCGGCCGAAGTGATGCCGGCGCTGGTCGAAGGGTGCGACCTGATTCTCGGCAACGAGGAAGATGCCGAAAAAGTGTTCGGCATCAAACCTGAAGGCTTCGATGCCGCATCGACCGGCGGGCGCGTCGACGGCGCGCGTTTCGAATCGGTCTGCCGCCAGCTCACGGCGCGTTTTCCGCGGGCCAAACGCGTGGTCATTACGTTGCGCGGCGCGGTGAACGCCGATCATAACACCTGGAGCGGCGTATTATGGAACGGCCGGGAACTGTTGCAGGCTCCGACCTACGATATCACCGACATCGTCGACCGGGTCGGCGGAGGCGATTCGTTCATGGGCGGCCTGATCTACGGGCTGCTGGCCTACGGCGACGACCGCCGCGCGCTGAACTTCGCGGTGGCGGCTTCGGCGCTGAAACATACGATTTACGGAGATTTCAACCTGGTAACGGTTGCGGAAGTGGAAAACCTGATGAAAGGAGACGGATCGGGCCGCGTCGTCCGCTGACTCGCGCATCGTTCAACCTTAAAAACACGGAAAAATGGCAAGATTTTCAAAAATAGAGACATTGTCGGCGATCGTTTCGACCGGCATCGTCCCGGTATTTTACCACCAATGTCCGCAAACGGCCAAAGACGTGCTGAAAGCGTGCTACGACGGCGGGATCCGCGCGTTCGAATTTACGAACCGCGGCGAATTCGCCCACGAGGTGTTCGCCGAACTGTCGAAATTCGCAGCCGCCGAATGTTCCGGCATGGTGCTGGGCGCGGGTTCGGTTGTCGACGGCCCGACGGCGGTGCTGTACATCCAGCTCGGCGCGAATTTCATCGTTGGCCCGATGTACAACCCGGACGTCGCGAAGGTCTGCAACCGGCGGCTCGTTCCCTACACGCCGGGTTGCGGTTCGGTCACCGAGATCAGCGCGGCGCAGGAGGCCGGCTGCGACCTGTGTAAAATTTTCCCGGCGGGGTGCGTCGGCGGTCCGTCGTTCGTCAAAAACATCAAGGCCCCGATGCCGTGGAGCATGTTGATGGCTACCGGCGCAGTCGAGCCGACCGAAGAAAATCTGTCCGGTTGGTTCCGTGCGGGGATCACTTGCGTCGGCATGGGCTCGAAACTATTCCCAGCCGAGGCGATCGCCGCCGGGGATTGGGATTCGATCGCCGGCAAATGCCGCGAGGCGCTGTCGATCGTCGCCAAATACCGGAAATAACCGAAACTAACTAACCAAACTTCAACCTACGATGAGCAAACTGAACGAAAAAATGACCAATTACCGGTGGGTGATCTGCTCGATGCTGTTTTTTGCGACGACGGTCAACTACCTCGACCGCCAGGTGCTGTCGTTGCTGCAGCCGATCCTTGAGGAGGAGTTTCACTGGACGGATAACGACTACGGTTCCATAACGGCTGTGTTTTCGTTATTCTACGCCGTATCGATGCTGTTCGCCGGCCGTTTCGTAGACCGGGTAGGAACGAAAAAAGGGTATGCGTGGTCGATTGCCGTTTGGTCGCTGGGCGCGGCGCTGCACGCCGTGTGCGGCGTCGTGACCGAGCGGTGGGTAGGTCTCGAAAACGCCGAGGCGTTGCGCCTGGCGCAGGGGGCCGATCTCGTCGCGCAGATCTCGATGGTCAGCGTGACGGCCTTCGTCGTCTGCCGCTGCGTACTGGCGCTCGGCGAAGCGGGCAACTTCCCGGCGGCGATCAAGGCGACGGCCGAATATTTCCCGAAAAAGGACCGGGCTTTCGCGACCGGGATCTTTAATTCCGGGGCGAACGTCGGAGCCATCGTGGCCCCGCTGACCGTGCCGGTAATGGCCGAACTGTGGGGGTGGGAGACGGCGTTCATCGTCGTCGGCCTGGTCGGGTTCGTCTGGCTCGGGATCTGGCAGTTCGTTTACAAGAGGCCGGAAGAAAATACGAAAATGAACGCCGCCGAGCGCGCCTATATCAATCAGGATATCGAGGCGGACGCCGCCGCCGGTCTGGTCGCGGCCGAAGCTCCGGCGCGCAAAATGTCGTTCGTCGAATGCATGAAATACCGTCAGACCTGGGCGTTCGCGTTCGGCAAGTTCATGACCGACGGCGTGTGGTGGTTCTTTCTGTTCTGGACGCCCGCCTACCTGAAGGCGCAGTACGGCATGGTCGGCACGCAGATCGCATGGCCGATCGCGGTGCTCTACACGATCACGGTGTTCGGTTCGGTGTTCGGCGGAAAATTTCCGACCTATTTCATCAACCGGGGTATGAACCCTTATGCCGGACGTATGCGGGCGATGCTGATTATCGCGTTTTTTCCGCTCGTGGTACTGTTGGCGCAGCCGCTGGGATACCTTAGCTATTGGGTGCCGATCCTGCTGATTTCGGTCGGGGCCTCGGCGCACCAGGCTTGGTCGGCAAACATTTTTTCGACGGTCGGCGATATGTTTCCGCGTAGCGCGATCGCCACGATTACCGGTATCGGCGGTATGGCGGGCGGCCTCGGCTCGGTATTTATTCAGAAAGGAGCCGGGATGCTGTTCACTTACAGCGGCGATGCGAACCTCGCGTTCATGGGATTCGAGGGCAAACCGGCCGGATATGCGATCGCATTTATCTTTTGCGCCGTAGCCTATGTCGTGGCGTGGTGCGTGATGAAGGCGTTGGTTCCGAAATACAAACCGATCGCCGACCGGTAATTACGCCGGCGGATCGGTTGCTGCATGTCGGCGCACGGCAAACGGGCAACGACGCCTTTGCCGTGCTTGCGCTGGCAGCCGAGGGCGATCTATATACGGTTGGCAAGCTGCTCGGACATTCCGATATTCATTCAACACAGGTGTATGCGGATGTGGTAATGGGAACCAAGATAGAGGCAGTAAGCCGGGTTTCGGAATTGCCTGGCATTTTTATTAGAACAGAAACGCGGATTATCTAAATGCATTATTTTGTGCTATGAATAACGGGATTAATAACTGTGATAAGATTGACTTAGGTTTTGTTCACAAAAGAAATGATAGCCCTCTGCGGACTGGATTGCAGTGTCTGTATCGCCCGACTGGGGAAAAATCCGCCTTATCCGGGTTGTTGGAGCGATGGAGAAGGCAAACCCGAACATTGCGCCCGGTTATGCAAAATTGCGTTCTATGAACATCGCCGGAACTTGGATGACGGCTATTGCGACAAATGTCGGCATTATCCATGCGGACATATCCTCGGAATGGAAGAAAAATATCAGCATGAGTATCCGATGAAGGAATCACTTATGAACAACTTTTCCGAAATGCGCCGATTGGGGATGGATGTGTTTTTGCGAAACGAAAACGCGAAATGACGTTGCTCACATTGCGGCGGCGTCCTTTGCGTCCATACTGGAAAATGCATTGATTGCGGTAACGTGAACTGTTGAGTAAAAGCGTTGCACCGTAGAACCGCGACGCTTTACAGCACAAAAGAGTGTGAGGGGGAACTGTTAAGATTGGCTAAATCGCCAATCTATCTATTAGTTGATAATATCAACTAATATTGCTGCTTTTGTGCCCATAAAAAGAGAGTGAAGCATGAATGACATTCTATTCTTTGTACTGGTCGCCAAAGAATTACAGTTCACGTTTAAGAAACGGATATCCGGGAAGCTGGAGATTCCGGTCGAGTCTTTAGGTGTCCTTATGGCTATACGGCATAAAGCAAGCATGATTCAACAGGAAATCGCAGACACATTAAAAAAGGACAAGTCCGCAATTTTACGCCATATCAATCTGTTTGAAAGTCAGGGATTGATAACCCGTTCAAATACGGCGAATGACAAGCGTATGAATGTCATACAGATAACGGAAAGGGGAAGGCAGCTATTGGTGTCGGCAGATGCCGAATTGGACAGCCTGTCGAACTTTTTGTTTGACGGAGTGAGCAAATCCGACCTGGATATATACGGCAAGGTGCTGACACATCTGAAAAACAAAATCGAGGCCATCAGTCAAAAAAAATAACAAAATGACCGCGCGTCCATTCGTATCCCTTGCGACTTTCGCCACTTTTCTTTGTCTGGCGGTTTCCGGTGTAGCCTTGCAGATGACGAACCACCAGCCGTACACTCCTGCAAAAGTGTTCTTTACAGTCTTGCACAATGTCTCGGCAATCTTCTTTCTGGTATTCTCGATACTCCACATCCTGAAAAATTGGAGAGCCATTAGAGTATATATAATAAGGTAAAGCCGCAGGGAAGATAAGCCGTGAATTTATCGTCTGCTGTATTCTCCTGCTTGTTCTCCTGATTGTCTGCTGGCTGAAAACGGCATACGATACGCGTTACACATATATAACTACCAATAACAAAAATACGCCATGAGTAAGATGAATAAGCTACAACGTATCCATACTCCATACATATGGGTGAACCCCAGAGCGTGTGCTGCCTGCTGGAAATGTATCGACAACTGCCCGCGCGATGTTATTGGCAAAGTCGGTTTCTTGTGGCACAAACACATTGTCATCCGAAATGCCGATAATTGCATCGGCTGTAAAAAGTGTATGAAAAGCTGCCCTTCGGGTGTTTTCAGCGAAAGCATGTCGAATGTCGTGATGAAACTGCTTAAACGTATTTGACAAGAATTATTACCTAATCCGGGGAATCTGCACCATGTCCCATAGCGTTCGTGCCACGGCCATGCTTCGGGCAACTGAAAGTTGATTGATGTTGTCTTCATAATGGAACGGGCTTTATCGTGCTGCGAAAGTACGGTAAAGCCCAGTATGACGAAAAAACAGGGTTTTAAGATAATCTGTACCCGACTATGGAACAGAACCGGAACATCAATCTGTGGGAAATTGTCATAACCCGCATAAAGAAAGGATAGCGGTTTCTGAAAAACAGCCCCTGAGAAGATTGGCGTATCAGTTGAATACGGCTATCCCATTTCTCGATGTCGCGGCCATTGTCAAGCCCCCAGTTGAAACGTGCCGAAACTTTTTTGACGGTATCATGCTTGTTCTGATTCTTAACCGATAATGTCCCGCACAGGTCAAACCATATCTCGCAGCCGGGAAAGTGTTTCAGCAGTTTTTGAAACAGGGATTTGATTTCGTCCTCCCGGAAATACATTACCACACCCTCGGCAATAAAAAGAAATTCAGCCTCCGGATTCGCGGATTTCAGTTCCGCCATCCACTTTTCGTCAAACATTGAACCGGGGACATACGTTTCATTCTCTGCCGGAGGCAAAAGTCTGTCACGGGCAGCGATTACTTCGGGAAGGTCAATACTGTAATACCTTGCAGAAGATTCTATTGTTGTACGTTGTGTACGGGCATCAAATCCACACCCAAGATTGACAATGATCGGATTGACGTGTGATTTCACATAATCGCGAACCACATTGTCGAGATACCAGGCACGGACATTGCACCCTACTTCGCTGAGGACTGCACCGTCGAACTTTGAATAGTCGTATGGTATCTGCTCAACCAGTCTTTCAGCGACAGGGTCGCGGATGATAGCCTTTTCTCCGCGACGGCTTTCTTTGGCCCGCATATATAGCGGAATAAGGAGCGTTTCAGAAACGGTGTCTGCGAAAAATGTGCTGTTCATTCTTTTTGTCCTTGTTTTGTCAGTTTCCAAGACATTACACAGAGAATGGCGCTGACGATTAGAATAACCGGCAGCAAGGGAAGCTGTACGATGGAAAAATCCGTGAACAGTTCACAGGTGTGGAACAGGTTGAACAACAGAATGAAGGTGGCGAGCAAGCCGTTCAGAATGTTCCATGAGCGGGTTTTCCCATATAGGGATAACAGAATACCGCATACAGGGACAAGATAGCTTATCGACATCATGAATGTAAGCAGTCCTTCGGGAGCATGCCCCGTTTCGCTTATGGCAATGGCCTCATTCCAGAAAAGCGGCATGAGATCGGCAAGCGAATGTAGAGTCAGGCCACACATGACGGCCACCCACAGGATAGCGATTTTGGTATGGCGGCCTGTCCGATTGATGATGTTTTTATCTTCCATTGTAATGATTTGTTAGTAAATTCAAAGTTATACAGGGAAAACAAGGAATGAAATACCCAAAAGTGATGAAATTTAAGCGGCAGAGTAAAAAAACCACCGAAAGCACGGTGAGGTTGGCGAAGTAGTTCTGTTCGGGACGTGTGTCCGATGTGATATGGAATCGTCTTTTCATCCCGTCGCCTACTTAGTCTTATCCGCCAGTCGTAGCGACCTTCAGCCACATCGCCAATTTTCTTATAGGCGCGGTCTGTCTGTAATTCGGTCTGCTTTCCCTTGTCACGGGCAAAGTTCACAAGCCAGTTTCCTTATTTCAGCTTCCGCCTGTTTGGTAAACGGATTCTGCAGCCGTTCTTTCTCCTTTGGCAAGGATGCTTCCAATCTCCGATTCCGGTTCTTGATTTCTGCATATCTGCCGCGCCCTGCGATGTTGGCAAGCCCCGACAGTATGGTGTTGCCGCTTTCCCTGTCAGCCCAGCTGCCCTTCCCGGCAATCTCCTCGTCAAGTTTCGCGCGAGTGCGCTCTTGGGCGCGGTTCTCGATGTCGAGCCATTCAGTCTCAGTCCTCGCCTTCTCCATTTCTGCGACGGCTGTTTCCCGTCCCGCCTCCGCCTGTAACCTACACTACCTAATCTCCGTTAGAAATAGAGTTTTACCCCCATTCCCGGAACAAATGCAAATTTCTCCAGATCGGAACTGATTGTGTAAATGCCCGTGGGCTTTACGTATAGGTTGAACATCTCTGTGATGATGAACTCCACCTGGTACCGATAAATAAAATTAAAGGAAGAGGCTAAACAGTAAAAAAATTCTCTGAAAATTGAAAATCCAAAAGAAATCTCCATGAAGAGTACAAACAAAAAGAGGGCGACTAAAATTTTTTGGTCGCCATCTTTAACAGCTCATACAATATCTGCCGAATGGATCGTTTCGATCCTCGTTAGGAGATCGGATTATTCGAAGGATTCTCGTATAGGGACGAAATAAAATCCTTCAAGAGTATACCTTATGAAAGAATTAATTAACGTCGGATCAGTTGTTTGACATTGAAAGCCGACGTAAGAAACAGAAAACAGAACCGTTGCCTTTTCGTTACATCGACCTAATTATAAGAAGGTAACAGTCCGATTTTACAGACTGTTACATTGATTTAAAGACGTTCTATTTCGTGGGTTTTCGCTTTGCGGGGCAGCGGTTTGTTTTTACAAAATAATCGCTACCTTCGCACAGTGGTCGAATCTGAAGGACATTGCGGTTATGAGCGGAAAACATACGAAGATCGTTTGGATGGTCTGTCTGGTCGTACTGCTGTTTGCCGGTATGCGGGCTTCTTCGCGGCTCCGGCCGGGAAAAGGGTTTCGGCTGTGTATGCAATCTTATACTTTTCAACGTTTTACGCTCGAACAAGCCATGGACAAAATCTGTGAATTGGGAATAAAGTATCTGGAAATTTTTCCGGGTCAGCGTTTCGGCGGTTACCAGTCCGTCGAGTATGAATGCAATTGGGAAGATTCGGTTCCCGATATCCGGGAATGAATCGTCCGTTTTCGCCGTATTTGCGATAGACTTTAACCGATTTTAAGTGGAAAAGATGAAAATAAAACTGTTTACGATACCCAATATCCTGACGCTTTGTAATTTGCTGTCGGGATGTGCCGCGGCGGTTTTCGCGCTGTGCGTGAACGACCTGCAGTGGGCTTTCTGGTGCGTGGTTGTCGCGGCCGTGTTCGATTTTCTGGACGGTTTCGTGGCGCGTCTTTTGAAATCCCATTCGGCGATCGGCAAGGAACTCGATTCGCTGGCCGATATGGTGAGTTTCGGGTTCGCTCCCGCTGCCGTATTGTATACGATGTATGCGATGACCGGCGGTAGCGACGTCTGGGGTTTCGCCGTGTTCGTCGTGGCGGCCTTTTCGGCCCTGCGTCTGGCGAAGTTCAACCTGGACGAGAATCAGACCACCCAGTTCATCGGCCTGCCGACGCCCGCCTGCGCCTTGTTTTTCGTGTCGGCCGGCTATCTGATGCAGGCGGGGGCTTTTACGGCTCCGGCCTGGGTGATGATCGCCGCCGCAGTCGTTTTTGCGGGTCTGCTGGTATGCAACGTGCCGATGTTCGCCCTTAAATTCACCCATTACCGTTTCGCCGGCAACCGGGTGCGCTACGTATTCGCACTGTGTTCGTTGGCGGCTCTGTGCGCGGCGGGGATTGCGGCGATTCCGTTTATCATTCTGGCTTATATCGTCGTTTCCGTATCGGTGTATGCGTTCCGGACGCAGCGGTAAGCGACCGTCTTCGGATTGCATGAAATTTGCATGTGTAATATTTTTGCTACCTTTGCCGTTATTTCGGGAGGTAATTGCCTGCGACTGATGTTTGGAATATCAAAAGGGTATGCGTTAAAAGTGTTATTCGGGACGGTTTTTGTTCTGAACATTTGTGTCGCATCGGCGCAACGGCCGATTACTTCGAACCAGAACCGCAATCAGTACGGGACTCTTCCCGGACTTAATAACCAAAATCAGAACCAGATGCAGTACGGCAGCATCGGCGGGGTACAGGACAACGACGCCCCCGAAGAGGAGGCCGATACCACCAAAAAACCGCCCAAGATCCGCAAGCCGCTGGAATCCTATTTTTTCAACGATTCGATCCGCGCCCGGCAGAGTTTCGCGTGGAACGTGAACCTCGAGCGAAACGATATCGATATCATCGACGTGGACACTGCGCTGGTCGGTTTCCAGAACGAGTATCCTTACCTCCAGAACAACGTGGGCTCGGCCTACCTGGGCAACTTGGGCGCCGCCTCCGTGCCGCTCGACTATTTCCTTCGTCCGCAGTACCGCAACTTCAGTTTCGCCCAATCTTTCGATGCCTACCTGTTCACTCCGCGACGGGTGCGTTATTTTAATGTCAAGAAGCCGTTTACGCATTTGTCCTATTTTATGTCCGGGCAGACCCGCCGTCTCGAAGAGAGTTTTTGGGGGGCCCATGCGCAGAACGTTTCGCCTTCGACGGGGTTCAACGTCGATTACCGCAGCCGCGGTACGCGCGGGATCTATACGTGGCAGGGTACGCGCGAGCGCAATCTGTCGCTCGCCTTTTCGCATACCGGCAAAAAGTACAGCGTTCATGCGGGCTATATTTACAACATGCAGAACGTTAAAGAGAATGGCGGTATCATGCGCGACGAGGACATTACCGATACGGTCTTTGAAATGCCCGAGTTGATTGAAGTGCGTTTGCAGGATGCCCGCAATCAGCTTAAAAACAATACTTTTTATATCGTGCAGTCTTACGGGGTGCCGTTGCGGAAACTGACCGACGAGGATTTTTCGATCGCTCAGAATTCTTCGTTTTTTATCGGCCATTCGCTGGAACTGAGCAAATTCTATAAGAAGTACACCGATACGAAGGCGAAAAGCGGCGATTTCTACGAGAACTGGTATATCAGTCCCACCCAGAGCGTCGACTCGATGTACGAGCGCGTGCTGTCGAACCGGATTTTCGTTCAGATCCAGCCGTGGGATCGGGACGGCCCCGTCGGGGTGATCAACGCCGGGATCGGCAACGACGCCCACCATTATTACCAGTTCAGCATGGAGGACTACCTGACCAACAGGAATAAGGGGGTCAACAAGAACGGGACTTTCGTATACGGTTCCGTCGAAGGAAAATTCAGGAAATATTTCAGTTGGGACGCCAATATCAAGTACCACCTGTTCGGATACCGCAGCCAGGATCTCGAGCTGGGCGGCGACGTGGCGTTCTCGGTTTACATAGCAGGCAAGCCAATCACTCTGAAAGGCAGCATCGGGCATACGATCAGTACGCCCGACTACTGGACGGAGAACTATTTCTCTAACCACTATGCGTGGAACAACTCTTTTGCGAAAGAGTCTGAAACCCGAATCTCTGCGACCCTGAGCGTCCCGTCCGTAGGACTCGAACTGGGCGCTTATCAGAGCCTTTTGAAAGACAGGATCTATTACGACGCTCAGGCGCTCCCTGCCCAGCACGGGGGCAACGTCAGCGTTTCGGGTTTGTATGCCAGAAAGGATTTCCGCATCGGCGGACTCCATTTGAACCACAGGGTATTGCTTCAGTTTAGTACAGTTCAGGAAGTTGTCCCGGTGCCTCTGGCCAGTGCTTATCTCAGTTATTTTTACGAATTCAACGTGGTGAAAAACGTGCTGCGGCTGCAGATCGGTTTGGACGGACGTTACAATACGGAGTATTATGCGTTCGGTTACAATCCTGCGACGGCGCAGTTTTACAACCAGCGTGAAAAGAAACTGGGAAATTATCCGATGATCGATGTGTTTGTCGCTGCCAAGTGGAAACGCATGCGGATTTTGGCCAAGATGCAGCATCTGAACGACAATTTGTTCGGAGACCGTAACTATTTTACGGTGCTCCATTATCCGCAGAACAAACGGGTCTTCAAAATGGGATTTTCCTGGAGCTTCTACGACTGATGCGTAAGAGCTGCCCCCGAAAACAGTTTTTATGATTTACAAATCGATTGTATCGTGTAAGTTATTTTTGTTCTTCAGTTTATTGATCCTTACCGCCTGCGGCGAACAGCGGCAGGCCGAACTCCCCGAACGGGTACGGCTGACGGTCGCTATGGACGACGACATGCCCGGCTACTTCGTGTTCGGCGGGGAAAATTACGGTTACCAGTACGATCTGTTCAAGGCTTATGCCGATTACCGGGGGCTTGAATTGCAGGTTGTGCAAGGTCTTTCCGCATCCGAGCGTTCGGAAAAGCTGGCGCTCGGCGAGTTGGATTTCGTGACCGCGCTTACGGCTCGAATCGCTGCGGCGGAAGTCCCCGCCTCGGTTCCTATTTACAACACATCCTATGTTTTGCTGGCCGATAAGTCCCGCGCTGCCGCGGCGCGCAAGGCGAAACATTTCAACCTCTCGTCTTTCGTCGGCGACGGACGGGTGCTGATCTCTTCGGGTTTTAAAAAATCGAAAACGTACGGCATGTTGCTCGATTCCCTCTCGTCGGCTGCGATTTACGTATCGTCCCGCAACAGTTTCGAAATGCTCGAGGCGCTCGGCGACGGACAGTACGACTACCTGATCTGCGAAATGAGCGAAGCCCAGCTCGGATGCGCGCTGTCCAAAAACGTCGAGCAGGTCTATACTTTCGCCGAGCCGGTTTCGCTGAGCGCGGTCGTTTCGCCGCGGGATGAAGGGTTGCGGCAGGATTTCGAAGCGTGGCTGAACCGTTTCCGCAACAGCGAGGAGTACGCCATGCTGAACTACCTCTATTTCGAAAAAGGGATCGTCCGTCAGGTGGTGGGCCGCGGGCTGGCTTCGTCCCGCGCCGGCGGAATTTCGGCCTTCGACAAACTTTTCAAGGAGATTTGCGAGAAAGAGGGCTACGACTGGCGTTTCGTCGCGGCGATCGCTTACAACGAATCCCGTTTCAATCCGTTCCTGGTGTCGAGCCGCGGCGCGCAGGGCCTGATGCAGATCATGCCGCGGGTGGCCAGGCAGTTCGACGTGCAGGGCAATGTGATGGATCCGGAAAACAATGTGCTGCTGGCGGTGAAGATATTGGGAAAGATCGAGAAGTCGCTGCGTTTCGCTCCCGGAACATCCGAAATGGATCGGATGAAAATCGTTCTGGCGTGTTACAACGGCGGGATCGGCCATGTGACCGATGCGCGGAATCTGGCCCGGAAATACGGCGCGAATCCCGATTCGTGGAACGATGTTTCGGAGTACCTGACCTTGAAGTCCGATCCGCAGTATGCCCGCGACGAAGTGGTGCGCAACGGTCGTTTCGTCGGCCGGCAGACGCTCGCATTCGTCCGCGACGTGATCAGCCGTTATTCGGTCTATTGCCGGAACGTCTCGCGGTAGCGTCCCGTACTGCCGGGTTATGGCTTGTTTAAATTCGGCCGGCGCTGTTTCTTGCGTCGGCCGAATCGGTTTTATACGGCGGATCGGTTCATGCCGTATTTGAAAGAGACCGGGCCGGTTTGCGGGAATCCCGTACTCCCGTCGCCGCGTTGCTTCCCCGCCGTTTTTCGGGCCGTAATCCGCCGATTTGTAGAATGTCGATAGCTGTTAATGCATTGAATTAAAGCGTTCTGTATTCGATAGAATGGCGGATGCGCTTGTCCGGATTCAGCTTGGTCCGATTTTATCTGACTGTTTTGGTTACTTTCTTTCTTTCCGCGAAACGCTGCGACTTTTCCCTGCTTTTTTTGCTGTCCAGAAAGAAGATCAGCGCGAGGGCCGACAGGATATCGACGAACAATAACACATTGATGTTGACAATCGGGGCCAGCAGAAAATTGGCGATGATATAGACGATCTGGATGCACAGGATGAGCCAGAAACTTTGCCGCTGGGAACATCCGATTTGCAGGAATTTATGATGAATGTGATTTTTGTCGGGACAGAACGGGGAGTGCCCGAGACAGATTCGTTGGATGAACAGCCGGGTCGTGTCGAACAGCGGGATGAAGATAATGCTCATCAGCGTTACCAGGGTCAGCTGCGAATTTCCCGTGCCGTTGTTCGCGGAAGCCAGTTGCAACAGCAGGAATGCCGTGATGTAGCCGAGCGTCAGCGACCCGCAGTCGCCCATGAACACTTTCAGCCTTTTGCCGAAGTAGTTGTACCGGAAAAACGCGGCGACCACTCCGACGGTGGACGCGGACAGCAGCGCCAGCATCGGGTTGCCGCTGTGCACCAGCAGTACGGTCAGCGTCAGTAGGGTTACGATGCTCAGCCCCGAGCAAAGCCCGTCCATCCCGTCGATCAGGTTGAAGGCGTTGATAACGACCATGACGATGAGTACGGTCAGCGGCGTCGACATCCAGTCCGGTATGGCGTATATTCCGAAAATTCCTTCCAGGTTGACGATGCGTCCCGCCGGCAATACCAATAGCAGCGCGACGAACAGTTGTACGAGCAGTTTGTATTTGTAAGTCAGGCCGATGATGTCGTCCCAGAGTCCTACGGCGGCGATTGTGATCAGTCCCGTGAAGAAATAGAAAATGGTTTCCTGGTAAATGGTTTCGACGTCCGGCATTCCGTTTCCGCCTATGGTGCATTGTATGCCCCGGATCAGAAAGTAGGCGATCAGCATACCCGGCAGGAACGACACGCCCCCGAGCCGCGGAATCTGCTGCGTATGGATCTTACGCGGATTCGGCGTATCGAAGATGCGCTTTCTTTTGGCGATTAGTATGATGCGGGGGATAGCGACCCGCCCGATCATAAAACTAATGCATGCGCCGGCGATTAAATAAAACAAAGTCGGATTCATAAAGTTGTTTGGTTGTGATAAAGGTAGGCATTTCTCTGTTCGGAACAAAATTATCCGAGCAGGTTGTCTTGATGTTTTCTTTCCCGGAAAAGCGACCGATTATCTTAATCGGTTAGGAAGTTATGAATTATAATCGAGCGTCGGTTTACGATGTTTGTTTCGTATTCGGAATATTCAGGCGAAGTTTTTTTTCAAGGGCGAAGAGTACGTTCTCGCTGCTGTTGCGTCCCGCCATGACGCTGCATACGTAATCTCTTCCCCAACCGTTTTCGCGTGCGACTTCGGCATAGACTCCCCGATGGCGTGCGGCTTCCGAACGAATAGCCGCAATACGCTCCTCTTTTCGTTCAATTCTTTTTTTCATAATCGGCAATATTTGATACCTTTGTTGTAGTAATACGCAAAAATACCCAATTTTTTTGACATAAAAAACAATATTGTCAATTATTTGTGTCACCACGATGGATTTAAAAGGGCGGATTAAAATACTGAGTGTGCATTTGGGACTATCCATCCGGGAATTTGAACGCGAGTGCGGATTGAAACGGGGGAATATTTCCAACATGACAGGCGCTCTGGGGTCGGACAAGTTGTCGAAGATTATCCAGCGTTTCCCGAGCATCGACCTGTACTGGCTGTTGACCGGGCGGGGGAATATTTTCCGGGACGCTTCCGACGCCGGCGGCAAAACGAACTGCGAGGACGAAGACTTGCCGCTGGTGATCGACAGCATGGTGTCCAACCTGACCAATTATACGGAATTGCAGTTGCGCCAGTTGAAATTGCTGCAAAAACTGATCGATCAGAATAAAAAAGAGCGCGATCCTTTGCAGAATCGATAAAAAACGGTACTTTTGCACCCTACTTACTTCAGTAGGTTGTGTAAAACCAATTAAAAATTACAAAATGCCTGTAAAAATCAGATTAGCACGCCGCGGTAAAAAGGGTTATCCTTTCTACCACATTGTCGTTGCCGACAGCAGGGCGCCACGTGATGGTAAATTCATTGAGAATATTGGGTCGTATAATCCCAATACCAATCCTGCCACAATCACACTCAACTTTGACCAAGCATTGGCATGGTTGCAGAAGGGCGCTCAACCTACCGACACCTGTAGGGCGATTCTTTCCTACAAAGGGGTCATGTACAAGAAACATTTGCTGGGAGGCGTCAGCAAAGGTGCGTTCAGCGCCGAAGTGGCCGATGCCCGTTTTGCCCAGTGGATGGAACAGAAAGCCGAAAAGATCGCAGCTAAGGAGTCCAAACTCAGCGGAGACAAAGTAGCCGATAAGAAAGCCCGGTTAGAAGCGGAAAAGAAAGTGAAGGAAGCCCGTGCCGAAGCCGTTGCCGCCAAGAAAGCGGAAATCGCCGCCGCCGCTGCTGCCGCTGCCGCCGAGTCGACCGAGGCCGAGACCGAAGCGCCTGCCGAAGAACCGGCTGCCGAAGCCTGATTTTTTGCCCGATGCAGGAGCGACGTAAAACGGCGGTCGGCCGTATCGCCAAGTCTTTCGGACTTTCGGGCGAGTTGATGGTCAGTCTGTTTGATACGTTTCCTGCCGATTTTGATACGAAGGAACCGCTTTTTGTCGTGATCGACAAACTGGCGGTTCCTCTTTTTTGCGACCGTTTCGAGCGTCGCGGAAGGCGTAGCGCGCTGGTCGTATTTTCCGATTTCTATTCCGAGAAACGCACGGACGAGTTGATCGGCTGCGAACTTTTCCTGGAGGGGGAGGAGGATGCGCCGGACGGAGAACTGCTGGATCCGGATGCCGATGAATTTTATCCGGAAGACCTGGTCGGATTCGGCGTAATGGTCGATGAGGCCGGGGAGGGGATCGTGACCGGATTTATTGACGGGGAGAATCCGCTGTTCCTGCTGTCGCTGGACGGAAAGTCCGTTTACGTTCCCGTCGCCGACGAGTTTATTACCGAGATCGACGTTGCCGGGCGGAAAATCCGGATGCAACTGCCCGAAGGACTGATCGATCTGAACGATTGATATGCGAAGCGCGCCTGCCGCGCCGTCGAAACGAGTCGGGCGGTCAGCCCTTCTCCGAAACCGGTTCCTCCGGTTTTTCGGGTTCGCTCTGCGAAAGTTTTTTGAAAATCTCGCGTCCGACCCATGCGTCGGTCGCCGCGTAAAGTTGCTGTGCGGGCGTCAGTTGCTGCGCTTCCCAGTTGCTGAGACGCTGGGCTTTCGAGATGCGGATGTTCAGCGTGATGGCGGCCAGCTTGCGTAGACTTTTGTCGGTAATCCCGTACCGCGGGGCTATGTTCTGCAATTCCACGAATTTTTTTGGAGGAAACCGGTGCCACGAACGCAGCATCCGGACGTCTTCGTATACGGCGACGCCGACTTTGGCGATCCGGTCGGAAGAGAGTACGCGTTGTACGGATTCGGGCAGCCCGATCAGGTTCAGCCGGAACAAGAAGGCTTTGTCGTCGGCCGAGAGTTGTAGCAGCGCCACCTTGTTGAAATGTCCTTTCGTGAACGACGGCCGGGTCTCCGTATCGAATCCGATCAACGGGAAGCGGCTCAGGTATTCGCAGGCAGCCTCCGCCGCTTCCGGAGTATCGACGACGACGATTTCCCCGGGGAATGCCCCTATCGACAGTTGGTTGATCGCTTCGTTGGTTATGCTTTCCGCGTAAATTTTTCCCATCGGCCGCAAATTTACGGATTTATCCGAAGTTTCCCGTCACTTTCCTCGATTATTTTCTTTTCCCGGAGCAGGACGGTCACGCACTCCAGGATATGACGGATGTCGCGGCGTATCTGCGCTGCGAGCGACCGCACGTCGGCCGGCCCGTCGGACAGCCGGGAGAGGATTTCCCGTTGCAGGGCCTGTTGTCCGGGTGTATCCGTCCCCCTTTTTTTCTGTTCCAGGCAACGGTCGCACGCGCCGCACGGGACTGCATCCGTTTCTCCGAAATAACGCTGTATCAATACGCTGCGGCACTCCGCCGGGTCGGTGGCGTAACGGAACATGCTGTCGAGCCGTTTTTCGGCCACGGCTTTGCGCCGGGCGTAGCTTTCCGGCGAGATCCGGACGTTGGCCACCGGCAAACGCTCTTCGGAAAGGATCAGCATCGGACTTCTTCCGCCCGGAATGTAGCGGATGATGTGCAACTGCCACAATTTCTTAAAAAGTTCGTGCAGACGGGCCACGGTGTATCCCGACAGATGCGCCAGTTCGTCCTCGTCGATCGCGGCGAAGTCGCTGAAAAGTCCCGTATAACGGCGCAGCAGCACGGTGATCAGGTGGTCGAGTTCCTTGCGGTCGACGCGAATCCGGTAGAGTTCGTCGCGCGGCACGACGAACCGGATCCGCGGCGGGTTATCCGACTCGTCGGTCAGGATCAGGTAGCCGTTCGTCTGTAGGATTTTGATGGCGTTGAGCGCTGTCGGGACGAAAAAGCGGAATCGCGCGGCGAATTCGTAGACGTTGAACGGGTGGACGGTTCCCTTGCCGTCCCCTACGGCGACGGAGAGGTAGTTGAACAGCGCTTCGTATACGTTCAGGATCGTTTTTACGGGCGGAAAGTCGAGTTGCATCCGGCGCGTCGCCAGCGGGGTATCTCCCTCGGACAGCAACAGCACCGCATAAGCTTTTTTACCGTCCCGTCCGGCCCGTCCGGCTTCCTGGTAATAGGCTTCCAACGAATCGCACGGGTCGTAGTGCACGACGATCCGGACGTCCGCCTTGTCGATGCCCATACCGAATGCATTGGTAGCGACCATGACCCGCAGCCGTCCCCGTATCCAGTCGTCCTGCCGCGCTGCCCGCATCAGGTATCCCATGCCGCCGTGGTAGAATCCGGCCGTTATGCCGTTTTCGTTCAGGAATCCGGCGATGGTTTCCGTCTTTTCGCGGGTGCGTACGTAGACGATGCCCGTTCCCGGAACGTTGTTCAGAATGCGCAGCAGGTGCTCGTGTTTGTCTTCTGTGTTGCGCACTACGTAACAAAGGTTGCTGCGCGCGAAACTCGTCCGCAGGACGTGCGGTTCGCTGAATTTCAGTTGTTGCATGATGTCTTCGGCCACTTCCGGCGTTGCCGACGCGGTCAGCGCCAGCACCGGTATTTCGGGCTGCAACTCCCTCAGCCGGGCGATCCGCAGGTAAGACGGGCGGAAGTCGTATCCCCACTGCGAGATGCAGTGGGCTTCGTCGACGGCCAGCAGCGATACCCGCATTTTGGCGAAACGCGTCCGGAACAATTCGCTGTCGATGCGTTCCGGCGCAATGTACAGGAATTTCACGTCGCCGTAGACGCAGTTGTCGAGAATCCGGTCGATGTCGCGCGGCTGCATACCCGAATGAATCGACTCGGCGAGGATGCGCCGGCGGCGCAGTTGGTCGATCTGATCTTTCATCAGCGCGATCAGCGGTGTCACGACGATGCACACCCCGTCCAAAGCAAGGCCCGGTACCTGGTAGATGACCGATTTCCCGCCTCCGGTAGGCATCAGCACTAACGTATCCCGACCTGCGCAGACCGATTCGATCGTTTCGAGCTGTAACGGACGGAAATCGTCGTACCCCCAGTATCGTTTCAGTATTTGGCGCAGCCGTTCGGTCATCGGCGGGCCGGGATTCCTACGGTCTGCCCCAGTGCGATATGCTGCGACGATTTCAATCCGAGCGTTTTGGCGACCTCTTCGCGGTTGACCGTCGAGTGAACCACCACGGCCAGCCCTTCGGAAGCCCCGTACAGGTAGACGTTTTGCGCGATCAGTCCGGCGTCGATACCGGCGGTGACGGCGTTGCCCTGCATGTCGCCCTGCGTCATCCGCATGTAGTCGGCCACGAAGATCAGGATCCAGTCCCCGGTGCGGGTGTACTCCTGGCTGTTGACCTTGCCGCGCAGATCGCCTTCGGCGACCGGAACCAACGCGTGCGCTTCGGCGTCGTAGCGGTAAGCCCCCTTACGACCGATCAGGTAGAGGTCGATCTCCTGGCGGTTCAGCGCCGACGGCGCCGTGCGGCGGCCGTCTTCGCGGTTGATTCCCCAAGCTGCCCACAGCAGGTCGGAGAGTTGTTGCTGCGAAAGCGATTTTTCGCCGTCCATCGTGCGGTTCGTCGCACGTTTCGACAACGCCTCCATCAAAGGCATTCCTCCGGTTTTGGACGGAGCCGGAAGTTTGATGATATTGTTCTGTGCCATAGCCCATGAAGTTAATAACAGTGTCGTAAGTGTCAAAATTGCTTTTCTCATCGGATTCGGACGTTTTGTTCCTACAAATTTAATTTATTTTTTTTACCTTTACTAATGCTAAAACGAACGGACGGCGTTGGACGCGTTCGTCTTCCGTAAATTTTATAAATTGTTTTTCCATGAAAAGAATACTTGCTTTTTTGTCGCTGGTCGTTTTGTGCTGCGCCGAAGCATCCGCTCAGACGCCGCAGCTGTTGTATCCGGACGGGAAGTTCGACGGCGACAACGGACTCGACTCTTCGGTCACGGCCGATCGCGACGGCGTCCGTTTCGGCGTTGCCGTCCCGGATTATTTCCTGTTCCGTCCTGCGCCGGACAAGGCGAACGGACAGTGCGTCGTCGTCCTGCCCGGGGGCGGTTACGGTTGTGTTTGCTACCAGCGCGAGGGGATCGACGTAGCCCGCTGGCTGAACGAAAACGGAATTACGGCCGTCGTCCTGCGCTACCGGATGCCGAACGGACACAGCGAAATACCGCTGACCGATGTGCGCCGAATGTTTCGCACCGTGCGCGAAAATGCCGCCGAATGGGGAATCGACCCGTGCCAGGTCGGCGTCATGGGCTTTTCGGCGGGGGGGCATCTGGCGGCCTCGGCTCTGACGCTGTTCGAATTCAGTTACGCGCGTCCCGATTTCGGGATACTGATCTATCCGGTGATTACGATGCAGGACGGATTCTCTCACGGGGGAAGCCGCGATAACCTGATGGGCAAAGATCCGTCCGAAGATCTGATCCGGAGATTTTCGACCGAGCGGCACATCGTTGCCGCCACGGAACATACTCCCGCCACTTCTCCGTGTTTCATCGCGCTGAGCAGCGACGACGAAGTGGTTCCGACGCGCAACAGTACGATGTTCTACGATTCGCTGTGCTCGAAAGGCGTTCCCGCCGAACTGCACGTTTATCCCACCGGTCGTCACGGTTGGATCGGCGACTTCGTCTATTGGGACGAGTACCATGCGTCGCTGTCCCGCTGGCTAAAGCAATTGCGAAAGAAAGCCGCGGCGGCCGATACCGCCTGTCCGAAACTTTCTCGGTAGCGGAGAACGGCCGTTTTGCGGATTGTAATGCCGACCGGTATGGTTCTTAGACCGGCGATTTCGATTACGTCTGCCGTTTCAGCGGGTAATGCCGGAGGCGTCCGCGCCGGACAGCGGCCGAACGGAATCGGGATTTTCCGAGTTTTCGCAAAAAATGCGGTAAACTTGGAAAATCGAAAATCTTTGTTTACATTTGTCTTATCGAAAAGGTTCTGACCCCCCGACAGGGGTCGGGATTTTTTCTTTTTGTTAACGCAAACGAATCGATGAAACCGAAGACACGATTTTATGTTTATGTGGCATTCCTGCTGCTCTCGGTGTTTTGCCTCGGGGGAAGCGTGGTGTTGTGTCTGTTCGACGGGGAGATGCGCAATTACCTGACCGTGCTGATCCTGTCGTGTTGTGCGGTAACTTTTCTTTACCTGCTGCGGCAGATGCTCAATCTGAACGATAAAGGTTGAAAAGCCGCGGCGTGAATTCCTGAAAACATTTAAACTCAATCATTATTATTATGGCATCAAACGTTGTTTATTTAACCGAAGCGGGTTTACAAAAGCTGAAAGACGAACTGGATCACCTCCGTTCGGTCGAGCGTCCTGCTATTTCCGCCGCGATCGCAGAAGCCCGCGACAAAGGCGATCTGTCGGAGAATGCAGAGTATGATGCGGCCAAAGAGGCTCAGGGCATGCTTGAGATGCGTATTGCCAAGTTGGAGGATACCGTTGCCAATGCAAGGGTGCTCGACGAATCGCGTATTGACACCAGTACCGTTCAGATTCTGAACCGCGTAACTCTTAAAAATATAACCACCGGGAAGGTCGTGGAGTACACCCTGGTTTCCGAAAACGAGGCCAACCTGAAAGAGGGCAAGTTGTCGATCGGTACCCCGATCGCACAGGCGCTGCTCGGACACAAAAAGGGCGAAGAGGTCGACGTTACCGTTCCGTCGGGCGTGCTGCGTTTCGAGATACTGAATATTTCGATCTGACCGGTTGGGTTTCCTGAATATATTTACGGATCCGGTCGATTTCGACCGGATCCGTTTTTAATTAATTTATAATCTGTCTTTTAGGGATGGCCCGTTGTCCGAGATAACCGTCCTGTTTGTTGCCTGTTAAATTAATTGTCGATTTCTTTTTTGTATAACTCCCACAATTTGTCGTTGTTGATGGGCGATCCGATTAGACGTACACGATTGTTTTTATCTAAAAGTAACGTATGATAAGCGGATTCTTGAGGTAATCCGTTTGCTGAAATAAAATTAGAGGTTGAATCGTAAATTACAGGAATATCCGGCAAAGCTTCACGGATGTAATGTTCAGTTAAATTTCTGTTTTTGCTCTGTACGATAAATATAAAAGACGGATTTTTATCGAGTAGTGACAATTCTTTCTTTTTCAGGAACCATTCTTCCAGCCTCCAGGAACAGCGCTCACAATCTGATGATTCGGCGAATATTACGATTTTAAAATGGGATGTATCCATCATGTCGGAGATTAGCGTATCTTTCCCATTGATGCAATAGGAATGGTTTTTAATTAAAATTTGCTTGTCGAGAATCTTGTCGAGTAATTCAGGCGCATCTGTGCGATTATTATTTACGCAGGCAAAAAGAAGTATGTTGGTTAATACGACAAAAATTATTTTCATTTCAAATGATAGGTTATCAGGACTCCGTCGCCTTTGTCCATATGTTTTTTTACTGAATCCGGTAATGTACATAATCCGTTTTTCATCTGAAAAATATAAGTCGAATAATCATAAAGTGAAAAAATCTGATTGTCGAAATAAGCCAGTGGTTTTTGCAAAAAGCGGGATGTATCTTTGATTATGTTCGTGCCCACCACCGTTTGGCGATTCAGATCGTATATGAAAGGCTGTCCTCCGTATTTATCTTCATTGAATTGTCCGATCATATATTTGGGTGTCATGATCGGTGTTTCGCTCAGATAATGAAATCCGGATAGTCTTTCCGGGTCGTTTTTTGCCTCTAGTGGGGCTTTTCTGTTTTTGAAATCGATGTGATAAACTTTCACTGAATCCGGCGCTTTTCTGTCGAAAACGGCTATGGAATCTGAAACCAGCGTATTAAAGACGAAATATCCCTTGGAATGAGTTAAATACGAGAATCGGGATAAGACGCTACAGTCGTTTTCATTTGTCGGGAAAATGCTGTTTTTGATATTCATATCCGAATCGGTAATATATATGCGGTAAGGTTGTTGGCCGGGAGAAAGGATGGCGCCGTCGACTACAGCCCATGAAAAAATGTAATTTCCGTTATCGAAAACAGCCATATCATAAACAACAAACGGTAGAGTTTTCTTTGTGATGAAGTTCCCGTTTTGGATGTCATGTAGCAACAATTCGTGTTTAATATTGTCGATCAGGTAAATAAATTTGTCGTCTACGGTAAAATTGCGAAGTTGGATATACTCTTTCGGCCCGCGCCCCCTGTTTCCTGTTTTGTATAGAAATTTCCCGTTTCTGTCAAAAACCAGTACTTGGTTTCGGCCTATAAAATCAAAAATAAAGATTTTATCGTTTTTTACGATTAATTTATCGATTTCTCTAAAAAGACCGTCCGGATGGGCTTCCAATAAAATATATTCTACGGTGTCGATATAGTTCGCTGCGGTACTATCCTCTTGTTCGATCCAGGAAAGATTTTTTTGATCGTTTTGCGATATCGTATTTGGTTGTTGAGTACAGGCAGAGATGCTGGATAAAATTATGCAGGGTAAAATTGTCTTTATAAAATAGTTCATCATGAGATAATATTATTTATGCTTTAACAACAGAGACAGATTTTTATATCTGTCTCTGTTGTTTATATTCGATTAACCGTGTAAATTGCATGGACGGCGTTCGCAATGTGTACCCGTTCCTTGACAGGTTACAACCGTTGTCTGGCAATAGATTGGTTTCCCTTTTTTGTCATAGCCGATAAGAGCGCCGCAAGTAAAACTCATAGGAGCTCCTTTGTCTGAAGATGATTCATCTTGACTTAGAGCCTCTATATCTCCCACCAGTAGATCATATTTAGTATTTGCCGGTGTGGAAACGTTGTAAAAAGTTACTGCCGCATTTCTCCGTCTGACTGTTTGCTTGCTATACGCCTCCTTTTTGTTAATTTACTAAAATGTGATTTTGATTTGCTAAATTATAATTTTTTTTGTAATTATTATTGTTTGAATTGTTTTGTGCTGTAAATTAGACTAAAATTAGCATAATGGCTGAATGTAGTAAGTAGTAACCAACAAAAAAGTGCCGAAATTGTTTCCGACACTTTTTCTTTAGCTGGTTTGTCCGGGAGGCCCGGAGAAAGCGCTATTTCACTGTTTTAACGATTTTTTCGAATGCTGCGGCGTTGTTCATAGCCAGATCGGCCAGGACTTTCCGGTTGAGCCGGATTCCTTTGGCGTTCATCTTACCCATGAATTCCGAGTAGGTCATTCCCTGACCGCGGACAGCGGCGTTGATACGCTGAATCCACAGGCTGCGGAACTGACGTTTTTTGTTCTTGCGGTCTCTGTACGCATAGGTGAGACCTTTTTCTACGGTGTTTTTGGCGACCGTCCATACATTTCCCCTTGAACCAAAGTTACCTTTGGCAAGTTTCAAAACTTTTTTTCTTCGGGCTCTGGATGCAACTGCATTTACTGACCTTGGCATAATTGTAAAGTTTTACGAGCGGTTAGCGGCATGGTTCTCCCACACTCTTCGGGGCTAAGTCACTCTTTGTTTGACATTGATGTAAAACGCGCGGCGGTTTATTTAACCAGCAGCAGTTTTACGTTGGCTTCATCGACCTTCGAGATCAGTCCCGAGTAGGTGAGATTCCGTTTTTGTTTTTTCGTTTTCTTCGTCAGGATGTGACTTTTGAAAGCATGCTTTCTTTTGATCTTTCCTGATCCGGTGAAGTCGAAACGCTTCTTGGCACCGGAATTGGTTTTCATTTTCGGCATTCTACTAAAAATTTTAATGTTAAACAGCCTTCAAAGGTAGGAATTAATCCCGGAATAAAAAAATCCCGTTTTTACGAAATATTTTTCGACTTGAGTGATTTTTAATTAAAGTTATTTTAATCAGATGTTTATGAGGGATGGCTCCGTCGTTGTTCCGGTATCGTATTTTCCGATCGCCCGATAAAAATTTCCGATTTGCAAGAACCGGGCGAAATGCTTATTTTTACGTCACCAACCAAATCGGAATCGAGTCATGGAAGAAAAAATTCTCAAAGCCCTTCAGGAAAAGGGTGCGATGCGTCCCGGCGACATCGCGGCTGCTGCCGGCGTCGAAAAAGCCGAAGCCGACAAAGCGATCAAAAAACTGGTCAAAGAGGGCAAGGTCTACTCTCCGAAACGCTGCTTTTACGACATTCAGAAGTAGCGGCATGAACAGATTGATCTTGTATCTGTCGGCGCTGATCCTGTTGTTCGGCGCCGATAGTCTCGTTGCCCGCAACCGTCCGCTGAACATAGGTTCCTACAACATCCGTTGCAACAACCCCGGCGACGGCGAAAATGCGTGGCCGAACCGTAAGGAACGGGTTAAAGCGCTGATTTTATTTCATGAGTACGATGTTGTCGGCGTGCAGGAGGCCCGTCCCGAGCAGATGGAAGACCTGCAACAAATGCCCGGTTTCGCGTCGGTCGGCGTCGGCCGCGACGGGGAGGCGGGAGGCGAGTTCTCAGCGATTTTCTACCGCGTCGACCGGATTCAGGTACTCGACAGCGGAACATTCTGGCTCTCCGAAACGCCCGAAAAGGTGTCGAAAGGCTGGGACGCCGCTTTGAACCGGATCTGTACGTGGGCCAAGATGAAGGACCGCGCCACGCGTCGGGTGTTTTACTTTTTCAACACGCATTTCGACCATATCGGTCCCGTGGCGCGGCATAAGTCGGCCGAACTGCTGGTCGCCCGGATCCGCGAGACGGTCGGGGAGAAGTATCCGGTCTTTTGTTCCGGCGATTTCAACTCGGGGGCCGGGAGCGATCCGGTCGAGGTGATGCTGAGCGCTTTTTCCGATGCGGAAGCCGTGTCGCAGACGCCGCCCTATACGCCGGGTTGGAGTTACACCGATTTCGGGGTGAAGGTTCCGGAGCGGTTGATGAAAAAAGGCAAGATCGACTTCCTGTTCGTCAACGACCGCGTGACGGTGCTGAAATTCGGCATCCTGACCGATTCGGACGGGCGCAATCATCCGTCCGACCACTTTCCCGTCTTTGTCGAAGCGTTGTTGAAATAATCACGGCGGCGAACGGGGAACTGTAAAAATGGGAAAACTGCTGGTTTGGATTATGATTCTGGGAAGCGTCGCCTCCTCCGTCGCCGCGCAAAAGCGCAGCGATCCGTTCTTTTTTATCCAACTGAGCGATCCGCAGTTGGGATTTATCGACGACAACCGCTCCTACGCCCGCGAGACGGAGTTGATGGAGCTTTTTACCGATGCGATCAACCGGCTGCGGCCCGCGTTCGTGGTCGTGACGGGCGATATGGTGCACGACCTGAACGACGCCGGACAAGTGGCCGAATTCGACCGGTTGATCGCCCGGATCGATCCGGCGATCCCGGTCTATTTTACGCCGGGCAACCACGACGTGGGCAACGAGGCAAGAGATCGGCTGGTCGAGGCTTATATTAAAAAGTACGGTTACGACCGTTTCGCATTCGCACACCGCGGCGCTTACCTGATCGGGTTGAATACGCCGGTCGTCTGGGCCGATTGTCCCGACCGCGAGCGGAAGCAGTGGAGATGGCTCGCGGCGAAACTGAAACGCTCCCGGAGATATGGCCGTACGATCGTGCTGGGACATCATCCGTTTTTTCTCGAATCGGCCGATGAGAAGGACCGTTACGAAAATATCCCGTCCGTTCGCCGCGGAAAGTACCTCGACCTGTTCGCGCGGTACGGCGTGGACTGTTACCTGTCCGGGCACCTGCATTTCTGCGCTTCGGGTTCGTTTGGGGGCGTGCGATTCCATACCGCCGGGGCCGCCGGTCGGCCGCTGGGCAACGACCGTTCCGGATTCCGGGTCGTAAAAGTTTTCCCGGAGAAGATCGAAACCGTCTATTACGGTTTCGACCGGCTGCCGGAGCGGATCGACGGATTCCCGGCCGGGAATTAGAGCGCGGGTGGGGAATTCTCAACATTTTTTCGTTACTTTGCAGACTGACATTTATTAGCTTATCCGCATGGAGTCTAAACAAGCCCTCAAACGATGGATGCCGATATTGGTGGCGCTGGTCGTTTTCGTCGTGATCAACCTGTTCTATTTCGCCCCGCAGTTCGACGGGAAAGTGCTGGCTCAGCACGATATTCTGCAATATAAGGGCAGTGTCGAAGACATTATGCAGCACCGTGCGAAGTATGGCGAAGATCCGCAATGGGAAGGCAATATGTTCAGCGGGATGCCGGCCTACCTGATCAACGTACAGTACGAAGGCACGATCATCAAGACGCTGGCCCGCGTATTTTATTTCCTCGGACAGCCCGCTTCGCTGATTTTCATTGCGATGGCGATGTTTTTCTTCATGCTGTTGTGTATGCGGTTCAATCCGTGGATCGGAATCGTTCCGGCTCTCGCTTACGGTTTTTCGACCTATTTCTTCATCATTATAGGGGCCGGACACATTACAAAGATGCTCGCGCTGGCCTTCGCTCCGATGCTGTTCGGCGGCGTGTATTACGCGTTCCGGCGGAATATGTGGATTGGCGCCGCGCTGACCGGTGTTTTCGCCACGATCGAGATCGGGGTCAATCACCCGCAGATTACCTATTATTTCTTATTTATTTTGATTGCTTTCTGGGTCAACGAGTTGGTGCTTTCGATCCGGAAAAGGATATTGCCGCATTTTGCCAAAGCGACCGGACTGCTGGCACTGGCGGCCGTGTTGGCCGTAGGGAGTAATGCGGGAATGCTTTATTATATCGACAGCCATTCGTCCGAGACGATGCGCGGCGGTAGCGAACTGACTTCCGCTGACGGGAAGAAGCAGGACGGACTCGGCCTGCAGTACGCTACGGCGTGGAGTTACGGTAAGGCGGAGACTTTCAACATGCTGATTCCGAACCTGTACGGGGGAACTTCGCAAGGCGGGTTTTCGCAGGACGGGGAGGTCGCCGGGGTGCTGAGGAATTACCGCGCCGACGTTTCGCAGGTTCCCGCGTACTGGGGGCCCCAGCCGATGACCAGCGGCCCCGTTTACCTGGGGGCCGTGGCGTTGTTGCTGGCCGTGCTCGGCATGTTCGTGCTGCGCGGGCGTTCGAAATGGTGGGTGTTCGTCGTGACTCTGCTCGCGGTGCTGTTGTCCTGGGGAAGTAATTTTATGGGATTCACCGAGTTGTTTTTCAACCATTTCCCGATGTACAATAAGTTCCGCACCGTGTCGATGATCTTGGTGATCGCCGAATGGAGCGTGCCGTTTCTGATGGCCGTCGTGTTGCAGCGGCTCTGGTGCGGCGAACTCGACCGGCAGCGGTTGATGAAAGGACTTCGATCGGCGGTGCTGACGGTCGGAGGAATCGCGTTGCTGTTCCTCGTGTTCGGCGGCGCGCTGATGTCGTTTTCCGGTCAGGGCGAAGATCAGCTTCCGCAGGAGGTGGCTTCGGCGATGCGTTCCGAGCGCGCCTCGATGATGCGGGCCGATGCGTTCCGTTCGTTGCTGTTCGTGTTGTTGGCGGCCGGCGTAGTCTGGGCGTTCGCGGCGGAAAAGATCAAGAAGACGGCTTTCGTGCTGCTGCTCGGCGTGTTGGTGACGGCCGATATGGTGCCCGTCAACCTGCGCTATCTGAACGGCGACACATTCGTTTTGCCGAACCGGGCCGAAATCCGTCCGACGGAGGCCGACCGGCAGATCCTGGCCGACTCGACCGGCGAGCCCGGATACCGGGTGCTGAATCTTTCGGTCAGCACGTTCAACGACGCTTCGACTTCCTATTTCCACCGTTCGGTCGGCGGCTACCACGGCGCCAAGCTGGCCCGTTACCAGGATCTGATCGACCGCCATCTGTCGAAGATGAATATGAACGTGTACAATATGCTCAATACGCGCTACGTCATCGTGCCGGATCAACAGACGGGCCGGTTATCCGTGCAGCATAATCCGGAAGCCAACGGCGCCGCCTGGTTCGTCGATTCGGTAGCTTTCGTCGAAACCCCCGATCTGGAGATCGATGCGCTGACGACGACCGATACCAAACGGGTGGCCGTAGTCGACGAGCGCTTCGCCGATGCGTTGCAGGGAGTCGTGCCGGCGGCCGACTCGACTGCGTCGATCCGGATGACCGAATACAGGGTCAATCTGCAACGTTACGAATATACGGCCCCGGCGGAAGGGGTCGCCGTATTCTCCGAAATTTATTATCCGCACGGATGGACGGCCTATGTCGACGGCGAAGAGGCGCCCTATTTTCGTGCCGATTACGTGCTGCGGGCGATGGCGTTGCCGGCGGGAAACCATACGGTCGAGTTCCGTTTCCGCGCTCCGCACTATGCGGCGCTGACGGCCGTTACGCGCGCCTGTTCGCTGTTGCTTTTGGCCGGGCTGGTCGCAGCCGTCTCCGTCGCGGCGGTACGCAAACGCAAACAAACGGAAAATAGCTGATTAGGTTATGGCTGTAAACAATAACAGGAAAATCAAACGCAAGGTTCGGAATGCCTACATTATTTCGACGGTCAGCATCGCGCTGGTGCTCTTTCTGCTCGGCGCGGTGGGATACCTGATCCTCGGCGCGCTGAACGCTTCGAACCGGCTGAAAGAGAACGTGTCGGTGTTCGTGATGCTGAAAGACGGCATTCCGGAGGAGACTTCCGCTGCGGTAAAGCGGCAGTTGGAGACGAACCCCGCGATCCGGGAAGTGAAATTCATTCCGAAAGACCAGGCGGCGGCCGATTTCCAGGCCTATCTGGGAAGCGATTTCGTCGAATTTCTGCAGACGAATCCGCTGCCGGATTCCTACGAGGTGAAACTGGACGGACGTTCGGCCGAAACAGGGGCGCTGTCGGCCCTCGAGAAGCAGGTCATGTCGTGGGACGGGGTCGACGAGGTGGTCTACCAGCGGAACGTGATCGAGCAGGTTACGTCCAACATCAATAAATTCAACCTGGTGCTGTTGCTGTTCGGCGGCGCGCTGCTGATTATTTCGCTGATCCTGCTGAACAATACGATCCGCGTTACGATTTTCTCGAAACGTTACCTGATCCATACGATGAAGCTGGTCGGGGCCACGCGCTGGTTTATTACGAAGCCGTTCCTGGGCGGCAGTATCTTGCAGGGAATCTATGCCGGGCTGATCTCGTGGGCGATGCTGGCCGTGATGATCGCCGGGCTGCACGAAGGGCTGCCGGAGGTGAAGTTCGTTTCGGATCAGTTGCAACTGCTGTTCATTTTCGGGGCGATGATGGTGGGGGGTATCCTCATTTCGCTGGTGTTCACCGCTTTCGCCGTTCGTAAATTCCTGCGGATGCGGACCGATAAGTTGTATTTGTATTGATTTTTTCGGAATCCGGCCCGGTTTTACAATGATTGCCGGCCGGTTGCGTTATATTTTAGAGCATAACAGGCGGCGGGCCTGCCGTCATAAACACGGAGAACGGATGAAAAAAAATGAGAAAAACACGACGGACGCCGGAAAATCGAACCGGATGCCGTTGACTTTTACCAATTATAAGTTGATGCTGATCGGCTTTGCCGTGATCGTCCTCGGATTTATCCTGATGAGCGGCGGCGGCAGCGACGATCCGAACGTGTTCAACGAGGATATGTTCAGTTTCCGGCGCATTACGCTCGCTCCGCTGTTGGTGCTGGGCGGTTTCGCCTTCGAGATTTACGCTATTATGAAGAAACCGAAAAAGGAGGAGTAACCGATGGAGGTGTGGGAAGCGGTCGTCTTGGGGCTGGTACAGGGACTTACGGAGTTTTTGCCGGTGAGCAGTTCCGGCCATTTACAGATTTTCAATACGTTGTTCGGTCTTCAGGGCGAAGAGAACCTGACTTTCGCCGTCGCGGTGCACGCCGCTACGGTATGCAGCACGATTGTGGTTTTCCGCAACGAACTGGCCCGGTTGATCGCCGGATTTTTTCGTTTCCAGTGGAACGACGAAACGATCTATATTTGCAAAATAATGCTTTCGATGGTACCGGTGGCGATCGTCGGATTTTTCTTTAAGGATTATGTGGAGGAACTTTTCGCATCCGGATTGTTGGTCGTGGGGATTTCGTTGCTGATTACGGCTGCGCTGTTGTCTTTCGCCTATTACGCCCGTCCCCGGCAGAAAGCGGAAATTTCGTTCAAGGATGCTTTCGTAATCGGGCTCGCGCAGGCTTTCGCGGCGATCCTGCCCGGTCTTTCGCGTTCCGGATCGACTATTTCGACCGGACTGATGCTCGGCGACCGCAAGGAAGAAGTAGCCCGGTTTTCGTTCCTGATGGTGCTGATCCCGATTCTCGGCGAGGCATTCCTCGATGCGATGAAGGGCGGGTTCCACCCTTCCGAGAGCGGAATTTCGGCCGTTGCGCTGCTGGCCGGTTTCGTTACGGCCTTCGTGTCGGGATTCATTGCCTGCCGCTGGATGATCGGGATCGTGAAGCGGGGCAAGCTGATCTATTTTGCCGTGTACTGCCTGTTGGTCGGCGCGGCGTCCATCGTCTATTCGCTGGTCTGAATCCGAATTGAACAGTCTTAAAAAAATTCATTTTGAAACAACCGCTTTCTGCCGATCTGCCCTTTGCCGAAGGGTATGTGCTTCCTATCGACAAACCCCTTGGGTGGACCTCTTCGGACGTCGTCCGAAAAATCAAGGTAATAATGCGCCGGCTGGGACATCGCAAGATCAAGGTCGGACATGCCGGCACGCTCGATCCGCTGGCCACCGGCGTCCTGATCGTGTGTCTGGGACGCGCGACCAAACAGGCCGAAGCGTTGCAGGCGCAGCCGAAAGAGTACCTGACGACGCTGGCGTTGGGGGCGACTACGCCCAGTTTCGATATGGAACACCCGGTCGACCGGACTTTCCCCTACGAACATATTACGCGGCAGATGCTCGAAGAAGCCCTGCGCGCGATGGAGGGCGAACAGATGCAGTTGCCTCCGGTCTATTCGGCCAAGTCGATCGATGGCAAACGGGCCTACGAATACGCCCGGCAGGGGACGGAAGTGGAGATGCGCCGCGCGCCGGTTACCGTGTACGGGATGCGGCTCGAGTCTTTCGAACCGCCCCGGGCGACGCTCCGTATCCGGTGCAGCAAGGGAACTTATATTCGTTCGATCGCCCGCGATCTCGGTGAAAAGCTGGGCAGCGGGGCCTACTTGACGGCGCTTTGCCGTACCCGTAGCGGCGATTTCACGCTGGAAGACGCCTATACGCTTCCGCAGGTGCAGGGGCTGCTGTTTCCCGATCCGGATGGAACGGAGGACGTGCGCCGGTAGGCCGGAGGCTCCGTTCGTGCGAAAAAGATCGGCGCAGTGAAACAAAAGCCAAAATTTTGCGTATAAATAGTATTGTCCCGTTTGAATTTGCAGATTCCAAAGTTCATTTCAATAAATAATGAAATTATCTCAGTATAATTACAATTTCACGGCCGATATGTTGGCCAAATATCCGGCCGAGTGCCGGGACGAATCCCGGCTGATGGTGCTGAACCGCAAAACTGGAAAAATCGAGCATCGGGTTTTCAAAGACGTAGTCGATTATTTCAAGCCGGGGGATATTTTCACTTTCAACGATACCAAGGTGTTTCCGGCCCGCCTGTACGGCAACAAAGAGAAAACGGGCGCCGAGATCGAGATCTTCCTGTTGCGCGAGCTGAACCGGGAACTCCGGTTGTGGGATGTTCTGGTGGATCCGGCCCGCAAGATCAGGATCGGAAACAAACTCTATTTCGGTGACGACGACCTGCTGGTGGCCGAGGTGATCGACAATACGACTTCCCGTGGACGGACGTTGCGTTTCCTGTTCGACGGCGATTACGACGAATTCAAGGCCGCCCTGTTCAAACTGGGCGAGACGCCGCTGCCCAAGTGGATCCGTACGAAGGTTGAGCCGATCGACGACGAGCGTTACCAGACCATATTCGCCAAAAACGAAGGAGCCGTAGCTGCGCCGACAGCCGGCTTGCACTTCAGTAAGCACCTGCTCAAGCGAATGGAAATCAAAGGAATCCATATGGCTTTCCTGACATTGCACGTCGGCCTCGGAAATTTCCGGACGGTGGACGTAGAGGATTTGACCAAGCACAAAATGGATTCGGAACAGGTGATTATTCCGCAGCAGACTGCCGAACGGGTGAACGAAGTCAAGGATGCGGGCGGCAAGGTTTGCGCGGTCGGTACGACGGTGATGCGTTCGATCGAGAGTTCCGTGTCTACCGACGGCCGGCTGAAGCCGTTCGAAGGCTGGACCAACAAGTTTATATTCGAACCGTACGAATTCAGCGTGGCCAACTGCATGATCACCAATTTCCACCTGCCGGAGTCCACTCTTATTATGCTGGTATCTGCGCTTGCGGGCCGTGAGCACGTTCTGAATGCCTACAATGAGGCTGTGCGTGAGCAATATCGCTTCTTCTCCTTTGGCGATGCGATGTTCATCAGCTGAGAAGATAAAAGAATGCCCCTGCTTCCAGTCTATGCGGGAAGCAGGGGTGTGTGACCTTGACGATTTTGATGCAAACCATTATACTATCAATTTGTCTGCCTTTTTCTTTTGTGTCGGCGAATCAGATGGCATATGAGTTCTAATAGACCCAGTGCGCACAGTGCGCCCAGGGTATCGATGCCCACATCCCGCACCGATGGCCCGCGTCCGGCGACAAAAGACTGGTGGAATTCATCGCCGGACGCCACAGCGGCGCAGATGAGCGGTGTCAGCGGGATGCGTAATTTGGGGCGGATCCGATAGACCCCAAAAGGAAGCGATACGCTCAGACACAGCAGGGCGTATTCTGTCATATGCGCGCCCTTGCGCACCCAGAATTCGATGGCCTTGGCCTGCAAAGCGATGGCGTCCGGCGAGCAGTCGCCGCCGTTCAGTGCGCGCCAGTGCGCCACCAGCCATTGGCTGGCGGTTTGACTCAGGCCGCCGGACTGTGTGCCTGTCTGGGCGGAGAAGGAGAAGATCGCTGCCAGCATTGCCAGCGCGGGCAGAAATGAGAGCATTTTTCTGAATCTTTGCTTTTTCATGTAAGAATTCCTTTTTATCATTCTATTTATTCTATCACTTTAACACAGCGGAGCGGGAAGGTAAAGCCCCCTCTGCATCGGACGACAACAGGAGTTTTCTATGTTTCGAGTTTTGAAAACAGAGGGCAGGGCCCGGCGGGGAGAGTTTACCTGCGCCCACGGCACGGCCCAGACCCCGGTCTTTATGAATGTGGGAACCCAGGCGGCCATCAAGGGCGGTGTATCTGCCCATGATCTGGAAAAGCTGAACTGCCAGATCGAGCTGTCCAATACCTATCACCTTCATGTCCGCCCCGGTGATGATGTGGTGAAGCAGATGGGTGGTCTGCATAAATTCATGGACTGGCATGGCCCGATCCTGACGGACAGCGGAGGATTTCAGGTGTTCTCTCTGGCCAAATTGCGCAATATCAAGGAGGAGGGGGTTACGTTCTCTTCCCATGTGGATGGTCGCCGGATCTTTATGGGGCCGGAGGAGTCTATGCGCATCCAGTCCAATCTGGGCAGCGATATTGCCATGGCCTTTGATGAGTGCGTGGAAAACCCAGCGACCCATGAGTATGCAGAGAAATCCTGTGCGCGTACCTACCGTTGGCTGGAGCGCTGTATTGCGGAGCACAAGCGGCTGAATGCCCAGCCGGACTGCGTAAACCCACAGCAGATGCTCTTCGGCATCAATCAGGGCTGTACCTTCCCGGATCTGCGCATCAAGCATATGCAGCAGATTGCCCAGCTGGACTGCGACGGCTTTGCCATCGGCGGTCTGGCGGTGGGGGAGCCCACCAAGACGATGTATGAGATCATCGAAGCGGTGGAACCCTATATGCCTGCGGATAAGCCCCGCTACCTGATGGGCGTTGGCACCCCCAGCAATATCATTGAGGGCGTGGCCCGGGGGGTGGATTTCTTTGACTGCGTCATGCCTGCACGCAATGCCCGCCATGGCAAGCTGTTCACCTGGAAAGGCACTATGAACATCAAAAACGAGAAATATAGGACGGATCCGCTGCCGCTGGACCCGGATTGTCAGTGCCCGACCTGCCGCTCCTTCTCTCGCGCCTATCTGCGCCATCTGGTCAAGGCGGATGAAATGCTGGCTATGCGTCTGCTGGTCATGCACAACCTCTGGTTCTACAATGAGCTGATGCAGAAGATCCGCGATGCGCTGGATGAGGGGCGGTTCGCTGAATTCCGGGCGGAATACTCGGAAAAATTGGCTCAGCGCCTGTGATTTTCAGGAAAGGGCTTGCCAAATTTCCCCGAACCAGATATAATAAAATAAATTGTCGCGTTCAAATGCGCATACGGAGGTAATTATTTTGGGTAGTACTGTTTCCACCATTATCATGGTCGTGGCCCTGATCGCCATCTTCTATTTCCTGCTGATCCGTCCGGAGAACAAGAAGAAGAAGGAAGCTCAGCAGCTGCGTGACTCTCTGGCTGTAGGTGACGAGGTCACCACCATCGGCGGCATCGTGGGCACCATCTGCCATGTGAAGGAGAACACCATTGTAATCGAAACCGGCGCTGACCGCGTGCGTCTGGAAATGATGAAGTGGTCCATCGCCAACAAGGGCGCTCAGGTCGAGGAGACCAAGTAAGCCTGAATCGCTGAATATGCAGCACCCTCCCCGCATAGACTGGAACAAAACAGTCGGCGGGGAGGGTGCTTTGTTTTATGGCGGAACGGAAAGAAGCTGGAGCGGGAATGCGCCGTATGTCGGAGATTGTTGTAGTGCTGCTGGTGTCATTGGCGGCGGGACTTCTGGCGGCGCTGCTGGTGGGAATAGGCGCAGCGGCGCTGACGTTGCGGGGGAGCGTGCGTGTGACGCAGCTGACCGGCGCGGCTCTGGGTGCGTTGTTTTTGGCCGGGTTGACGGCGGGGCTGCTGTGCCTGCGAAAAATGGGGCGGAAAAGCGTGCTTCTCTGGGGTGTTTGCGGCTCGGGTACGGTGAGCGCGGCGGCGCTGCTGTGCGGCTGTCTGCTCTACGGCCTGCCAGAGCCCACGATACTGCTCAGCCGCCTTTTTGCGCCGCTTTTGGGCGGCGCACTGGCGGGCGTGCTCGCCGCAGCGCGGAAATAGCAGAAAATGATTGAAAATTAAAATAGAGTGTGTTATAATAACCCAAAGATTTATATGAGGAGGGGATTCCTTTGAAGCATGTTAAGACCCTGAATGGTGCCACTCTGAAGAACAGCGCTGCCCATGGCGGCTGCGGCGAGTGCCAGACTTCCTGCCAGTCTGCCTGCAAGACTTCCTGCACGGTTGCCAACCAGAAGTGCGAGCACAATAAGTAATCTTTTTTTCACTTACGTTGAAAGGGTGGGCCTGCGCCCGCCCTTTCTGCTGTCTATTTGGAGGTGCTGAATTGGTACATACCTTTGAGGCGCTGGGCTGTTATATCGCGGTCGATGTGAACAGCGGCGCGGTCCATGTGTTGGACAAAATGATGTATGATCTGCTGCGTGAGGTGGAGTCCTGTGAGTCTATGGGGGCGCACTGTCCGCAGGCGGTAAAGGACAAGCTGAACCAGTATCCCACAGAGGAACTGGACGAGTGCTGGGCTGAACTGCTGGAACTGCAGGAGCAGGGGCTGCTCTTTGAGAAGGACGACTATGTGGATCCCAACATGGCGGTGATCCGCAACGCGCCGGTCAAGGCACTGTGTCTGAACGTGTCTCACGACTGCAACCTGCGCTGCAAATATTGCTTTGCCTCTACCGGCGATTTCGGCCTGGGCCGCAAGACTATGAGCGTGGAGACGGCCAAGAAGGCCATCGACTTTGTCGTCAAACGCTCCGGTGTCCGCCACAATATTGAGGTGGACTTCTTCGGCGGCGAGCCGCTGATGGCGATGGACACGGTCAAGGAGACCGTAAAGTATGCTCGATCCATAGAAGGGGAGAAGGGGAAGGCCTTCCGCTTCACCATGACCACCAACGGCGTGCTGCTCAATCAGGAGAACATCGACTATATCAACGAGGAGATGTCCAACTGTGTCCTGTCTCTGGATGGCCGTCCGGAGGTCAATGACCGCCACCGTCCCACTGTGGCCGGAACAGGCAGCTATGATGTCATTGTGCCAAAGTTCAAGAAGCTGGTGGAGACCCGCGGCGATCAGGACTACTATCTGCGCGGCACCTTTACCCGGGACAATTTGGACTTCGCCGCCGATGTGATCCATATCGCATCCGAGGGCTTTGAGAGCGTTTCTGTGGAACCTGCCGTGGGCAAGCCGGATGATCCTTTTGCCGTCCGCGAGGAGGATCTGCCGCAGGTGAAAGCGGAGTATGACAAGCTGGCCCGTTATCTGCTGGATCATCCCGAGGTGAACTTCTTCCATTTCAATGTCGATCTGGCACAGGGGCCCTGCGTTATCAAGCGTATGCGCGGCTGCGGTGCCGGCTGTGAGTATGTGTGCATTACGCCGGACGGCGACATCTATCCCTGCCATCAGTTTGTCGGCAATGAGGAGTTCAAGCTGGGCAACGTCTATGATGACACTTTCGATATGGAGCTGTCTTCCCGGTTTGCCGGTATGAACATCTATACCCGCAAGGAGTGCGGAAACTGCTGGGCGAAATTTTACTGCTCCGGCGGCTGCTCTGCGGCCAACTACAATACCAACGGCGACATAACACAGCCCAGTCATGTTGGCTGTGAAATGGAACGCAAGCGTCTGGAGTGTGCGATTGCGATCAAGGCCATTCGTTCCGGTTTGGCGGACTGATTGTATCAAACGGAATTGTCCTTCTCCGGAAGGGAGCAAAAGGCGGCATCCTTAATTGGGTGCCGCCTTTTTGGTTTGCTTTTTCGATATGCCGCCTTGGAGCGGGAATGAATATCATATGCTGCGATCTTGCAAGTAAACATAATACGCCGCCATGGAGATTAACATAATGTAACGTCATAATGCACAAAAAAGAATTATTTTCCTCAAAACTCTTGCGCAAACAAAGAAAAGAGATTATTATGTTCCTTGCGCACCGAATGGTGTATTACTCGCAATTGATGTTTGGAAAATCAAACACCAATCGTCGGAACACACCAAATGGAGAAAACGCTGGAATATCAGCTGTTTTTCGGCATAGACTCCATCGTGGGGGGATGCGGAGTGCGCAGACGGCTGAGAATTTGGAATGTTTTTGATCTGGCGCCGCCGCTGCTTTTGGCGTTGGCCGGAGCGTTCTTCTGCGTAGGACTTCTGGCGGGTTTTTTGCTCTCAGCCCATTTGGACGGGGCAGTATCTGCGGAACAGGTCGGCCTGCTTCCGGCAGCTGTGACCCGGCTCAGGCTTTGGAGTGCATTCTGGTCTAATTACCGCTGGTTGTTGTTGAGCGGTGTATTGGCCTTGTCGGCGCTGGGTGTCTTTTTGCTCTATCCTCTGGTGCTGCTGCGTGGCTTTGTGCTTGGATTCAGCTTTACAACGCTGTTTGTGCCCGGAAGCCGGGTTACTGCGCTGACTCATTTCCTGCTGACTGCTCTGCTGACTTGTGGCCCGCTGCTGCTGCTTGCCGCATCTGGGATGCAGCGGGGACTGTCAGAGCTGCACAGGCCGCCGTCAGGGCAGAGCTGTTTTTGGGGCAGCGCCGGCATAGTGGCGGGGCTGATGCTTTCTGCCGCCGTACTGACTGTTCTGTGCTGCGTGCTTCAACTCTGGTTCCTGCCCGGCCTGTTGGGGTGTGCCTGAGTTAAATGTACACGCGATTATTTGCTTCGTGAGAGAAGGAGAACCTGTTATGGATCTGATCGAGCAATTCAAATCCTATCTCACAACTGAAAAGAAGTCTTCGGCAAATACGGTGAGTTCCTATGTGCGTGATCTCACTCAGTTTGACCGTTACCTCCAGAATGAGGGTACAGCACTGGATCAGGTGGATACGAGCGTGATCGAAGGGTATGACAGCTGGTTGACCGGAAAGGGCAAGTCCGCTGCCACTGTGACCCGCTCTCTGGCATCATTGAAGTGCTTTTATGGCTGGATGGTGTCCAATGGGCGTATGGAGTCCAACCCGGCGCTTCAGGCGAAATCCGTCAAGGTGGAGCGCAAGTTGCCGCAGGTACTGACCAGCCAGGAGGTGGAGCTGCTGTTGTCTCAGCCCCAGTGCGTGGATCAGAAGGGCTACCGTGACCACGCCATGCTAGAGCTCCTCTATGCGACAGGCATTCGGGTCAGCGAACTGATCTCGCTGGATGTGGAGCACGTCAATCTGGCTGCCGGTTTTATTCGCTGCTATTCCAAAAATAAAGAGCGCATCATTCCGCTCTATCCCGGCGCAGTGCGGGCTATCTCCGACTATGTCCGCAATGTCCGCCCCCAGCTGGCAGTAGAGGGCGAACACGCGCTGTTCGTCAATATGAACGGCGAGCGCATGAGCCGTCAGGGCTTCTGGAAGATCATCAAGGGCTATCAGGAGAAGGCGGGGATCAAGACCGACATCACCCCTCACACCCTGCGCCATTCCTTTGCGGCGCATCTGCTGGCCAACGGCGCGGATCTGCGCTCCATTCAGGAGATGCTGGGTCATTCCGATATCTCATCCACCCAGATCTATACCCAGCTTGTCAATCAGAAGCTGAAGGATGTCTATAATAAAGCCCATCCGAAGGCGTAAGCAGAAAGTACAGGTTTTGCCCGGCATTTGGAACGTGATTCTGAATGCCGGGCTTTTCGCAATATTCTTTTGCCTTTATGGAACGGATGTGCTATAATTTAAATATCTGAAACTACATCTGCCGGATGAGGAAATTCTATGGTTATTTTAGGCATCGACCCCGGAGTGGCCACCATCGGTTTTGGCGTGATCAACGCCGAGCGGCAAAAAAACACGCTGATCCAGTATGGCACCATTACGACCCCTGCGGGGATCCCACTGGCCAGTCGGCTGCTCCAGATCTCCAACGATATGGAGGAATTGATCCATCTCTTTCAGCCGGATGAGATGGCCATTGAGGAATTGTTCTTCAGCACCAATATTACCACCGGTATTTCTGTTGCCCATGGTCGGGGCGTTATTCTGCTGGCTGCGGAAAAACTGGGGGTGCCTATTTTTGAGTATACGCCGATCCAGGTCAAGCAGGCGGTGGCGGGCTATGGCAAGGCGGATAAAAAGCAGGTCATGCTGATGACGCAGCGTCTGCTCCATATGAACAGGATCCCCCGGCCGGACGATGCGGCGGACGCTCTGGCTATTGCCATCTGTCACAGCCGCGCGGCCACCTCCATGCTGAACACGGAGCGTGTGTTCGATGCCAGCCGCTATTCGACCCGATAAACAAAGGAAGTTTTGTATATGTTTTACTATCTGAATGGCACTGTGGCCCACAAGGAGCCCTACCTGGCGGTCATCGACTGCGGCGGTGTGGGCTATGCCTGCCGCACCACGGCATATACCCTGTCTGCCCTGAACATCGGGGACAAGGCAAAGCTCTATACTCATGTCAATGTCAAAGAAGATGCCTTTGATATCTACGGATTTGCCACCACTGAGGAACTGCACCTGTTCCAGCAGCTGATCGGCGTGTCCGGCGTTGGCCCTAAGGCGGGGCTCGCCATCCTGTCGGCCAACACGCCCGCTAATCTGGCCATGAGCATTATTACCGGCGACGAGAAGGCGCTGACCAGCGCTCCGGGCATTGGCAAGAAAATCGCCCAGCGCGTGATCCTGGAGTTGAAGGACAAGTTGGCGAAGGGGCAGACTGCGGCGGCAGGGGAGAGCTACGGCGGCAGCGGCGTCACCGTTATTCCGGAGAACAAGGCCAGCGAGGCCGCGGCGGCGCTGGCGGTGCTGGGTTATTCCCGCGAGGAGATCAACTTTGCTCTGCGCGGCGTCAATATGGATGAGCTGACGCTGGAAGAGATCATCCGTACCGCTCTGCGCGGCCTTGCGGTCCATGTAAAGTGAGGGAAAAAACGTGAGCATAGATTTTTCCAACGATCAGGTGCGCGCTGAGGAGCCGATCCTGACGACCTCCCATACGCTGGAGGATGACAACGAATCCTCTCTGCGTCCGAAAACGCTGCGGGAGTATATTGGTCAGGAAAAGGCAAAAGGCAACCTTCAGGTGTTCATCGAGGCGGCGCGGATGCGGCAGGAACCGCTGGATCATGTTTTGCTCTACGGCCCTCCCGGTCTGGGCAAGACAACGCTGTCCGGCATCATCGCCAATGAGATGGGCGTCAATCTCCGCATTACCTCCGGACCGGCCATTGAAAAACCGGGAGATCTGGCGGCACTTCTGACCAATCTGAACGAAAATGATATTCTCTTTGTGGATGAGATCCACCGCCTGAACCGCTCGGTGGAGGAGATCCTCTATCCCGCTATGGAGGACTATGCGCT